>Ga0247811_1000055_pt1 | contig 41534 bp, 32 predicted proteins | sample UWRJL134311R1_FD_189018 | JGI IMG/M metagenome (GOLD analysis project Ga0247811, IMG submission 189018) | Plant litter microbial communities from Arlington Agricultural Research Station in Wisconsin, United States - UWRJ-L134-311R-1 | ecosystem: Environmental > Terrestrial > Plant litter >...
GTACTCGCACAAGACCAGCCGCCCCGAACCTGGATGCCGAAACGGTCATTTAATAACCGAACGATTAAATTATAATGAATATCTTCGATGAGAAAAGAAATACAGCCGATTCTCTCCGTTTCGAGATCACCTAAAATAGACAAACCTTTTATTTTTTGAAGTGCAGTATAGCAAATATCCAACAGTTCCTGATCTCTGTTTTTGATATTTTCGATTCCCATTTGTTCCTTTAACTGCAGACACAAAGAAGTTCTTATTACCTGCAGAAATCCGGGAGTGCCGCCGTCTTCTTTTACTTCAATGACATTGCTGTACTCATAGCCACCCCACGGATTGGTATATTTTACATTACCGCCGCCGGGATTATCCGGAATATCAGATTTATACAATTTTTCATTAAAAACCAAAACACCACAAGTGCCCGGTCCGCCTAAAAATTTATGCGGCGAAAAGAAAATCGCATCCAGTTGTTCTTCCGAATTTTCAGGATGCATATTTATTTTAACATAAGGTGCAGAAGCTGCAAAGTCTACAAAACAAAAACCACCGTTTTGATGCATTATTTTGGCCAGTTCATGATAAGGAGTAATAATTCCGGTAACATTTGATGCTGCTGTAAAAGAACCTATTTTTAAGGTCCTGTCAGCATATTTTTCAATGGCTTCAGTCAATTTTTTCGGGTCTGTCAAATTGTTTTCATCCGGCTGCAGGATGACGACATCAGCATTTGTTTCGTACCACGAAACCTGATTAGAATGATGCTCCATGTGGGTAATAAAAACCACCGGGCGATCATTATCATAATTCGGTTTAAAATCTCTGTAATTATCGTTTTTTCGTAAACCTATAATGCGCTGCAATTTTGATAAAGCAGCCGTCATTCCTGATCCTGTGGTAACTAAAACATCATTTTTTGCAGCATTAACATGCTTTTTTATTAATTCTCGTGCATGATTATAGGCATAAGTAGAAGTCTTTCCGGTCTGACTTGAAAATGAATGCGTATTGGCAATCATCGGTCCTATTCTAGTAAGCATAATATCTTCAATCGGAATATACAATCTGCCGCTGGCAACCCAGTCAGCATATAAAAGATTTTGTTTCCCGTAAACAGATTCAAAACTGTGATTAACACCTAATGTATTTCCTCTAAATTTAGAAAAATGACACTCCAACTCTATTGGTTTTGTGGTTTCACTTGCATTCATTTCCATATCATTTTAAATTATCTTATTATTTTTGATTTGAATCTTTCTTATCTGTCCGCCGTAACGGAAGGATCAGCACCTTATTGGGCAATAGGTTGCTAAGACTTCAATGGGCCTGCTCCCTCAGTCTTTCTGGATAAGTCCTGTAGATTTTTTTCTACTCAGCAAATATATATAAATTCTATGTATTTAGTAGAGTTTAAATGTATATTTTTGATTTTAAAATAAAAAAGGCAAAAAATAAAGCAAATAGTAATAGAATAATGACGTGGTTAACTAGTTGTAAATAAAAACATAACGCACTTTTTTTTTAGAAAATTTTACCGTCCGGTTTTTTTTCAATTTAGACATAAAAATTTTACAATAGCATGTATCGTAAGAATACGATTTTTAAAAGATGATTATATAAAGTGATTGCCTCTTTAATTATCTTAAAAATGTTATCGTTTCGGCTAAATTTTCTTTAGTAATGAAATCAGCAATAAATTCCTGCACTTCATTTTTGGTTTCAGAAGGAGTTTCAAAAGAATTAATATGAAACTGATCGTCCTGATCCAGAATATGTATAATTTCAGTATACCCTTTAGAAATCAAATTGCCTTTTAATTTAATTATATTAAACTGTTCATGACTATCTAACTCTTTACGAACTTTAAGATGTATAGTTTTTTCCATAATAAAATATTTAATTAACTGACTTTGAACTACTCCCAAATTTAAAAATTATTTATTGCAACTTCTGTTAAAAAAAACAGCGTAAAACATTATTTATCAACAAATTAAATGTTAAATAGTTAATTAACTCCAAAATAAATATTCTTATATTCGCTTAAAAAACCGCCTATTTGGGACGTGATATTTCCTAAAAACGCAAAAATTGAGTCATTTAAAGGCGTAATTATTCAATTTAACCCCATTTGGCAGCTATTAAAATGACGACTTATAAGATATGGATTTAGTTGAATGTACTTTTGAAGACTATTTAATTACAACTGACATAACCAAAATGGACGTGAATTCGATTCATGATTTTTTATCAAAATATTCTGGATGGAGCGATAATATTCCGTTGGAGAAAGTAAAAATCTCTATTGAAAATTCATTGAATTTTGGACTTTTTCATAAAAAGAGGCAGATTGGTTTTGCAAGGGTAATTTCAGATTATTCGACAATTGCCTATTTAGGGGATATTTATGTTTTAGAGGAATATCGCGGAAAGGGATTGTCTAAAAAACTCATGGACACGGTTATAACGCACCCGAACCTGCAAGGATTAAGAAGATGGATTCTGCTCACTTCTACCGCAGACTGGCTCTATGAAAAATATGGTTTCAATAAAGTACCAAAACCTGAAATTTATATGGAGTTGTATGATCATGATGTTTACAAAAAGGGAAATAATAAGTAGAATTGAATCAATAAAAGTAAATCTAAAGGCAATAAGTCGTATATTTAAGTGTTTATGTAAGGGACACTACTGTGTTTAATTTCCACAAATAATTTATATATACTAAGATTTTAAGGAGTATGAAAAAGAGTCTGTTTTTTTTAATTATAATAATTGTTGTTGCAGCACGAGGATATTCGCAAAATGACGGCAAGGGCAAATACCAGCCCATTCCACCTGCCAAGACTGAAAACAAGGAAATCATTCCTGAAAAAGAGATTGCACCAAACGCAGAACCGCCGGCGATTTCAAAAGATCCAATTGTTTTACAAATCAATCCCGAAGAACTTTTTAAGAATAATGCTTTTTACAAAAAAGAAGCCAATGTTACCGGTATTTTTTACAGACGAAATGAATATTTAGGCTCGTTTGTAACGAAATCCTTTACGTCGACAATTCGTTATCGCGATGCGGCGTTTGTAGACGGCGATAAAATAAGAGTATATTTGAACGATAAGGTGATTGAACCCGAAGTAAGCCTGATTGGCGAATTTAAAGGATTCAAAATAACTTTGGTTAAAGGAATCAATAAAATCGATTTTGAAGCTTTAAACGAAGGTTCGGCGTCGCCCAATACAGCCGAATTTCAGGTTTATGATGACAAAGGCGTAGTAATAGAAGCCAGCCAATGGAATGTTGGTACTGGTTACAAAGCGGCCATTATACTGTATAAAGAATAAATTTCAGGAATTTATTCTTGAACTTATAAAAGCTCAATTCTTATGAATTGGGCTTTTTTGTTTCTGATATACTACACACTCTCCCCTATTTTTGTGATTATCTTTGATTATTTTATAATTTTCAGTTATTTTTTCTTTCTTTACACAATCGGTTGCATTGTTATTTTAAGTACATTTAAAAATCATTTTGCCAGCGTAATAATTAAAAATACTATTTATGAAAAAATTAAAAGCTCTTTATCCTTTCATCTTATTTTTATTATTTTCAGTTTGTTCCAAAGCTCAGGAGAAAAAAGAAAAATTTGTTTTTGAAGATTCAAATTTAAACTTTGAAACCCGAGTTAATGATTTGGTGAGAAGATTGACTTTAGAAGAAAAAGTATCGCAAATGCTGAACTCCTCTCCCGCCATACCGCGACTGAACATTCCGGCTTATGACTGGTGGAATGAAACGCTTCATGGCGTTGCGAGAACACCTTTTAAAACCACTGTATATCCGCAGGCTATTGCTATGGCCGCTACTTTTGATAAAAATTCACTTTATAAAATGGCCGATTATTCGGCGTTAGAAGGAAGAGCTATTTACAACAAAGCGATTGCTTTAGGGCGCAATAATGAACGTTATGTTGGACTTACTTACTGGACTCCTAATATTAATATTTTTCGTGATCCCCGCTGGGGGCGCGGGCAGGAAACCTATGGTGAAGATCCTTTTTTGACGGCAGCTTTAGGAAATTCATTTGTTGAAGGGCTGCAGGGAGACGATCCCAAATACTTAAAAGCGGCAGCCTGTGCCAAACACTACGCCGTTCACAGCGGTCCTGAACCTTTACGCCATACTTTTGATGTAGATGTTACGCCATATGAACTTTGGGATACTTATTTGCCGGCATTTAAAAAATTGGTAACACAGTCTAAAGTCGCCGGAGTAATGTGCGCCTACAATGCTTTTAGAACACAACCATGCTGTGCCAGCGACCTTTTAATGAATGATATCCTGCGCAATGAATGGAAATTTGATGGCTATGTAACTTCTGACTGCTGGGCGATTGACGACTTCTTTAAAAACCACAAAACACATCCGGATGCGGCTTCGGCGGCTGCAGATGCAGTTTTTCACGGCACTGATATTGACTGCGGTACAGATGCCTATAAAGCTTTGGTACAAGCTGTAAAAACAGGAAAAATCAGCGAAGAGCAAATCGATATTTCGGTAAAACGTCTTTTTATGATTCGGTTTAGGCTGGGTATGTTTGATCCGGTTTCGATGGTAAAATATGCGCAGACACCGGAATCTGTTCTTGAAAGCAAAGAACACGGCGCACACGCACTGAAAATGGCACAGCAATCTATGGTTTTACTGAAAAATGAAAATCATACGCTACCACTCCATAAAAAATTAAAGAAGATAGTGGTTTTGGGACCGAATGCAGATAATTCGATTGCAATTTTGGGGAATTATAACGGAACTCCTTCAACTCTAACGACCGTTTTACAAGGTATTAAAGACAAGGTTGGAAAAGATACCGAAGTACTGTATGAGAAAGCCGTTAATTTTACAAATGATACGCTTTTGGTATATTCTGATCTAAAAACGCAGTATAATTTTGAAGGAAAACAAGGTTTTAAAGCAGAATATTTCAACAACAAAGATCTTTCTGGCCAACCAGAAGGTACTCGAATGGAATCTGAAATTAACAACTTATGGCAGGAAGGCGAAATGGTGATCAAAAACATCAAAGCCAATAATTTTTCGGCACGTTATACTACTAATTTTACAGCTTTGCAGGATGGGAACATTACGTTTGAACTCAATGCCGACGACGGTTACCGCTTTCTTGTTGACGGCAGAGAAGTTTTGAATGCATGGACAAAAAACCGCTGGGGAGGACAGACTTTTGTTTTAAAAACCACAAAAGATAAAAATTATAATATAGTAGTTGAATATTGGCAGGGAGAAGGAAAAGGCAATGTGGCGCTTCATACCGGAAATTATCAAAAAACCGATTTTAATGCGCTTGTGAATCGCTTTAAAGATGCTGATGCCTTTGTTTTTGTCGGCGGCATTTCTCCACAATTGGAAGGCGAAGAAATGAAAGTCAACTATCCCGGATTTACCGGTGGCGATCGTACTTCGATTTTACTGCCTGAAATTCAGACTGAACTAATGAAAGCACTACAGAATACAGGAAAACCAGTTGTTTTTGTGATGATGACTGGAAGTGCAATTGCGATTCCGTGGGAAGCTGCAAATGTACCAGCCATTGTAAACGCATGGTATGGCGGTCAGGCTGCGGGAACTGCCGTAAGTGACCTTCTTTTTGGAGATTATAATCCAGCCGGAAGACTGCCGATTACTTTTTATAAAGGCGATTCAGACCTGCCTGATTTTGTTGATTATAAAATGGATAATCGAACCTATCGTTATTTTAAAGGAACAGCGCAATACGGTTTTGGATACGGATTAAGTTTTAGTACTTTTAAATACGATCAGTTAAAAATGCCTGCAAAAACAGCTGTTGGAAAAGATATTTTAGTTGCGGTGCGCGTAACCAATACCAGTAAAATTGCGGGCGAAGAAGTGGTTCAATTGTATGTGATCAATCAGGATTTGAAAATCAAAGCGCCTTTGAAATCCTTAAAAGGGTTTGAAAGAATTTACCTGAAATCAGGAGAAAGCAAAATCGTAAACTTTACATTATCACCTGAAGATCTTTCGTATGTAACAGCAGAAGGCAGTTCGAAGCAGTTTAAAGGGGAAGTGAAAATTGCTATTGGAGGCCATCAGCCTCAAGAGCCCAATAAGACGAGCGGCAATGTAGTGAGCAAAAGTATAGTGGTGGAATGACTATATTAAAATGTCTTAACTGAAATTTACAAAATTGATTTTATTCTTTCTTTTCAGTCTTATTCCATAAGTCATTTTTTGTAATAATAACGTTAAATTATATAATTAAAACAACTATCTATTCAAAAAAAATTACATTTGTATATTGTATAAAATTTATGACAGGAACCATTATAAATATTGGAACGGAAATTAACAACATAATTTCTGCAACTAAAAATATACCAAAAATTTCTGAACAAGAAAAAATTGATAAATTTCTAGATGATCTTAATTTAGTTAAAAGCAAATTAACTGAAAGGACTGAAAAAATTAATCAGTTAGAAAGTTTATTTACAAAGATTACTTGGCTTGATTTGAAAAATAAGGAAGAAGAAGAATTATTAAAAAAAATAATTTCTAGATCAAAATATTTTTATTCAAGATCAATTAAACACGTAGTTGCTTTAAAAATAAAATATTGGAGAAAAAACTTGCACAGAAGTGAAATCAAATCATATCAAGATGCTTTGGAAATCTTTGAAGAAACTGTTTTAGAGGTTGAGGAAATTTTCTTTTCATTACGCAAAGATGATGAATTTAATAATCTTTTAAATTCACTTTAATTTTTAATGGACATATTTCTTACTACTGAGTTTGTCTCGGAAGTCACTTCTATTTTGAAAAATAACTCGTATGCTGACTGTGAAGACTCTTTAATTGGTTCTATATTTACTCAAAAAATTGATCAAATAAAAAGTACAGGCTGTAAAAGGCTTGGCGGTAATGCGGATTCAAATCCTTTTTTGAGAAAACGGATAGAAATTGCTCATGCTGGTAAGAGCGGCGGATATCGCCTGTATTTTTGGCTGTTCATCAAAGAAGAAAATGTTTATCTTCTTTTTATACATCCTAAAGCAGGGAAGAAAGGTGGTGAAAATCTAACGGTTGAAAAACAAAAAGAATTAGTTAATACTTTTAAAACCTGTAAAAATAACGGAACGTTTATACAAGTTGAATACGACAATAATCAAAACAAAATTATTTATTGTAGTAATAAAAAAGCTGTTTTTTAATACGAAAAAATATAAAAATGCCCAAAAAAATATATATTTTTTGGGCATTTTTTATTTCTAAAATTATCTTATTTATATTCCTCCTCCTTTTGGGCGTACCAATCTTTCATCACATAAAAGGCTTTCTTTTTGATTCCCGCACTTGAGATTAATCCTTTGCGGTTAAAGAAATCCTGAATGTTGGGAAGCTGTCTTCTAGGTGACCTGAAATCGACTAAAATCCAGGGTGAAACTCCTGCCAGACCATCAATACGATTGAACATTTGGGTATTTTGTATGTATAATTCTTCCTGATATTCTTCGTTCCAGCGCTGCGTTTTATCACCGTGCAAACCTTGCAAAGCCTCGCCGCCAAATTCGCTTATGATAACGGGTTTGTTGTACGGAATGACCCATTGCATGGTTTTGCAGGACTCATTGGTCCCCCTGTACCAGCCTAAATACTGATTGAAACTCACAATGTCTACATATTCGTTCATATTATCATGAAGTGTATTGACATTGTTTGGACTTTTAGTCACTTCCATAGCCATACTAATCAAGCGGAAATTGTCCTGCGTACGGGCATATTTAGCGAGTTTACTCAGGAAAATATCCCTATCATCGCCATGCGGCGTTTCGTTTGCAATTGACCAAATTACAATACCGCAACGGTTTTTATCTCTATACACCATGTCGTGCAGCTGGCGCTCTGCATTTGCATACGTATCAGGATTTGTCCAAGAAATTGTCCAATATACCGGAACTTCAGACCAAATCATCAATCCCATTTTCTCGGCTTCTCTCACCATGTTTTCGTTATGCGGATAATGCGCCAGACGAACGTAATTGCATCCTAATTCTTTAGCCCATGTCAATAAAGTAACGGCATCTTCCTGCGACCACGCTCTTCCTTGTCGGTAAGGCGCTTCTTCATGAATGCTGATACCTCTTAAAAACACTTTTTTGCCGTTTAGTAAAATTTCTTTTCCTCTGGTTTCAATAGATCTGAAACCAATTTTGTCCGCAATATTTTCATCAGCTTTATTGATTGTTACGTCGTATAACTTTGGTTTTTCGGGCGTCCATAAAACGGGATTTGTTTTTATCTCAAAATACGCCATTCCTTTCGCATCAGTGGTGATATTCTTTTTGATTTTTAATTCCGGAATGGAAACCGAAACCGACTGATTGGCAGCTTCATTATTCAGTTTTATATATCCTGAAATCTTGGTTTTGTCTTTTTTATCCAATTGCACCAGATAATCTTCAATATACGTATTGGGAAGCTGTGCCAAAGTAACATCCCTGGTAATGCCGCCGTAATTCCACCAATCCATATTTACCGTTGGCACATTGTCCTTATGGCGTTTATTATCTACTTTTACCACTACGAAATTATTTCCATCGACCAAAAGACTGGTTACATCGAAATTAAAAGGCGTATAACCACCCACGTGGCTTCCGGCGAATTTGCCGTTTACATAGACTTTTGCATCATAATTTACGGCTCCAAAATAGAGAATTCCTTTCGTTTTTGAATCTTTTTTATAATGGAAGTCTTTTTCAAACCAAACGGTGCCTTCGTAAAAAAACAACCTTTCGTCTTTTGTATTCCAGTCAGACGGAATATCCATTGTAGCAGAAGTCGCAAAATTATATTCTGTTAACTCTGAAGTGGAGAATGTTTTGTTTTGGAAAAATCCATTGTCTTTAAACGGAATCAGGCGATAATCGTAATATCCGTTTTCGAGCGGATCTACAATATAACTCCATTTTCCATTTAGGTTAATGTTGTTTCTGGCGGCGATATTTGAAACTAACGGAACTTCCTGCGCGATTGTTTTTCCGATAAACAGCAACGTAAAACACAGCATTATTTTTCTCATAATCTAAATCATTTATTTTTTTAATGTAAACTTTAAAAACTGTCCTTATTTCTTATCAAAATACTGCGTCAATTCATACGCATTATCGTTGATGGTTTTCATCTCTTTCAATAAAGGCAGATACGGTTCAAACTTACTATTGACAATGCCTTTATTAGAATCCCTGTTGGAATAATCTGTACTTAAATCCTCAGGATCGTTGTCCATGTATTTGAACCAGTGCCAGCCTACCGAGTTTTTGTTTTTAAGCAGTTCCAGCGTGAAATTTTGGTAAAAAAGTCCTCTTTCTTTTTGTGTACGAACCAGCCATCCTGCGCCTGTATTGTTAGGAAGTCCGGAATCTTCTGCTTTCGTATACCATTCTGTAATTAAAAAAGGTTTTCCTGACCATTCTCCCCAATTGTTCATTAAATCCTGGCTCGGCTCCCATTTTCTGTAGTGATTGATCGAAATAATATCCATATACTTTCCGGCCACCTTAAAAATCTCCGGATTCGTCAATTCCTGCTCTTTATCCTGATTAAATCGGCATCCTAAATAAAGATGATTCGGATCTGCTTTTCGAATCGCCGCAGTGACCTTTTTCATATATGTTTCAAAATAAAAAGCAGTAAATGCCATACGATCTTCCTGTGTCACATCGGTAATCGAAGCGTTGAATCCTTTTCTTTGATCCAGCCATTCTTTTGCCGCAATATATCCTTGTTCATCTTTAGCCAATAAAGTTAAATGTTTATCTAAAGCGTCGTTAAACCAAGGCAGTTCATTATCAGTAAAATAACCCATCAAATACTTATCATTTTTATATTGAGACAGCGGTTCTATCGCTTTCTCGACATAAGCATCAAATTCTTTGTCGAATACCATTACCAAATCAAAACGAAAATTCTGCCAGCTGGCTTCTTTGTATTTACCACCGTATTTCTTGATATGCGCTGCATGATACATGCCCATTGGAGCAGCGATTATGGTATAAACTAACGGATTTTCTGCCTTTCGGACCAATTCAATATTTGACCACGCACCTACTCCATTAAAACCGTTACTGCGTAATAACTGCGATTCCTGTTTTACCCAGTTTTCAGGAGTTCCGAATTTCTTGTCGAATGCTTTCTGCTGATTTACAGAACGTCCGGCGTTAAAAACGGCAATTCCTTTGTAAATAAATGGATACCCTTCAGGATCAATAATCCACCATCTATTGTCTATTTTTTGTGTCCTGAAAAAACCAGTTGCTTCTTGCTGTGTCACTTTCCAGCCGCCAAACTTCGAAATTGGTTCTTGTTTTTTAGTTTTAAAACCAGGAAGTTTCTCTAGAGTTTTTGCTTCATAAGCCACCCATTTGGGATCTAAAGCGTTTTGTCTGGCTTCGACTTTTTGGTAATTAATGCTATTCTGTGCGTGTAAGGAAAACTGGCTGATCAGCAAACAGAACATTAAATAGATGAAATGTTTCATTAAATGTGTCTTTAATTATTTAGTATTATAATTCTTGAAAAAATATTGGGACAGTTTTTATTCTGTCCCAATTAATAGTTTTAAGGCAAAAAGGATGGATTTATTTTGATAGATAAACGTGATCTATTCCGAAAGTGTAATTGTTTAACGCTCTTACATCTTCCGGATCAACGCTTCTTAATACCAATATATCCTTGATTTTTGTCAGGTCTAATGCAGGATTTTGCTTTTTATATTCTGCGATTGGAATCTTAACCATGTTCCAGTTTCCGTCTCTTTTTAATCCGTACAGATTGCTTACGGCATCAAATTCTACATAACCGGTATTGGCAGCATCTTTCATTCTGAACCTGATTTTTCCGGTACTTGTAGTTCTCACTGCCAGATTAAGATACGTATAAGATGAAATATCGGTAACGGCAGTAAACTGCAAAATTGCCATGGCCCATTTTGCTTCTGTCGCAGGTGCAGCCACGGGAAGTGTAAAACTTTTAAAAGCGCCTTCGTAACCGCCGTCGGGATTGTCTGCAATAACAAATTGATTGCTCGAAACCCAGTTTAAAGTAGGAGCTGTTTTTGTAAAATCAGGATTGTCAGAATAAATTTTCAGTCCGTCTACAGGAACTACAACGGGAGGAATTGCAGGAGCTTCAACCTCAACATTAAATATCTTTTTTTCTATGGTATTGTCTACAAAAGTTATTTCGAGAGTCGCTGTATAACTGCCTCCTTTTGCATATTTTACAACAACATTAGGATCTATTGAAGAACCCGGGGAACCTCCCTGAAAAGTCCATTTTATAGCGCGTACTTTTGTTGAAGAATCGGTAAAAGTTACCGTTTCTCCAGCCTTAATAGTGGCAGTGGTCGACGTGGCTTCCAGTTTTCCTTTGTTATAAAGATAAACCTCGCGGATATCGCTTTCGCAGGAAAGCAGGCATAATGCAAATGCAGGAATAAGCCATTTTAATTTATATATAGCGTTTAATTTTTTGGTCATGATTTCATTTTTTTGGTTTAATTCATTGTGAGGAAAGAGGAAAAAATCAAGATGAAAGAGTTAATAGTCAAGAATCAAGAAAGGTCTTCTTCTTTGCCCTGACTCTATTTTCTTTATTTCAAGCCTGATAAAAATCCCTGATACGCCGGTTTTTTATTATAGTCAGCATCTAATAGCAGCGGATATTCTTTTGAATGCCACCACGCTGTCAGCCAGGTATATTTATCGGTTACGCCCCAGGTTGTAATGGCAAATTTCTGCTGTTGCGGCAAGGCTTCATACATTGCGACGATAAACTTGTAGGTTTCTGCCTGTTTTTGCGCTTCGGCATCGTTAAAAACATACGTATCCGATTTGGTCAGGTTTGCCTTAATGTCTAACTCTGAAATATTAATTAATAATCCGGTGCCGGCAAGATCTGTAAAGCCTGTTGTCAGGGTTTGTCTGTTGGTATCTGTTGCATAATGAAACTGATCTCCCAAACCGTCGATCGGATATCCTTTTGCTTTGAATCTGGTGACCATTTTTTTCATCGCAGCTCTTTTGCCTGCATCCAATACGACATTGTAATCATTGTAGAATAATTTTGCATCTGGATCTGCAGTTCTGGCATATTGAAAACATCTGCCGTAAAATCCTATCGGATCTTTAAAAACGGCTTTTATCACGCCTTCTTCTCTTAAAGCACCGCCATCTGCAAAAACTTCATTGGCTACATCCCAGCTTTTTACCCTGCCTTTGTAACGTCCGACAACATCGGTTATGTAAATTTTTACTTTAGCTTCGAAGGCTATTGAATCGTATTTGGCATTTTTAAACCATTCCGGAAAAGAGTCGTACCAAATCAGCGTATGTCCGTGCACTTCCATATTGTTATCTTTTGCAAAATTTACCAGATAATCAGCAGCCGTAAAATTATAAGCTGTAGAAGACGACCAAATATTGGCCATTTTCATCTCAAATTCTCCTGTAATTTGGCTGTAATGCGCCAGAACGGCTTTTTTATAATTCGCATCGCCCTGCAAATCTTTCATTTTTACAGCGGCGCCGATTTTAAACTTTGCCTTTTCTTTTAAAGTCTGCGTTGGCGGATTCGGATTTACCGGAGCTCCATTATCATCTACATTTATAAAAACTACTTTTTCGTCGTTGCTGCAGGAGGCAAATACCAAAGCGAGAACTGCTGCCCAAATTATTTGTTTACTTATCATTGTGTTATTTTTTTAGGATCCGAAAAATCATTACTTCCGGATCCGTTAGTTATCTTAAAAATATTTTAGATTAATATCCTACGTTAAATCCTGCAGGTTTTCCCATTAAATCAATCTGACTTTGCGGAATTGGCATATTAACCATTGCCGGAGTCATTTTTAGAGGCACTTCTCCCGCAAGGGTTCCTGATGGACTGGAGCGGAAATATAAATTTTGTCTTTCTACTAACAATCCTAATCTTTTTAATAGAAACCATCTGTTATTTTCGAAAGCCAATTCTCGTGCTGATTCCTCTAAATAGCTGTTCAAAGTCCAGGTTGTGATATCGTAAGTCGTCACAGCGCTTAACGGATCTCCTGTATACCCTCTTCTTCTTACTTTGTTAAGATATTGAAGTGCTTTTGTATCGTTCCCCAGATTATGATATGCTTCAGATGCCAATAAATACGTTTCGGCTAATCTGTAATACATATAATCTTTATAACTGTTGGACGTATTGGGCAGTTTTTCTGTATCGTGGTATTTTTTCAAACTCCAGTGCCATGCCCTGTAGTTTCCGTTTGGAGCTGCAATTGCCGGATTGGTTATCGGCTGGCCGAATTTTGGATTTCCGGCAACATTGATTTTATAGTCTAAATAATTATCGGAGTAATAGTAGGTTTTAAACCTTAAATCATTGGCCTGATCGTAAAGTGATTTTAAATAATTGTTCGGATAAAACCATCCTAAAGCTTGTCCGCCATAAGCCACATCCTGAATTAGTTCGTTTGCATTTAACTCATAGGTTCTCTGCGTAAAAACGCTGCCCAGCCAGGAACCGCCGCCACCTGCCAAATCATCGCTTGGTCCTAATAAAAAGTCTTTTTGGTACGTAAAAAGCGATTCTTTATGATTTCCATTTTGTCCCCAAACCTCAGCCAGTGGCACCAATGCATGTGTTCCGTTGTTGATAACAGCATCAAATTGTGCCGCGGCTTCGGTCCAGTTTTGCTGCCATAAAGCACTTTTCCCGCGGATGTGTCGTGCCACGCCCTGACCGTAACGTCCCGGATCTACTTTAAACGGAAGGTTGGCGATTGCATAATCCAAATCTCCATCGATTAATTTGTAAACATCGGCATCACTGGCGACTTTATATTCTACGGCATCATTTATGTTTTCAGGCGTTGTCGGAATCGTGTCGATTAAAATGCCTCCGTACATTTGTTTTAAATCCAAATACAATTCTCCTCTAATTACTCTCGCCTGAGCGACTAGTCTTTTCTTGGCATTTTCGTCCATTGAAATAGATCTTGCAGCCGTTATAATTGCCGAACACCTGTCGATAATTTTATAACCCTGAATCCATTTTGAGCCTGTAAAAGCGGCTGGATTATGCCCTGTCCCGTAAGGCGTATTCCAGGTTCTGTGCAATCCTAAATCGGTTGCTGCCATAAAAAAAACATTGGCCCACAAATCACTGTTATCACCAGATGGCACATTGTAATATCTCATTTGGTTGTAAAGCGCATTGACTCCAACTTCTAAACCAGCCGGAGAAGTGTAGATATAATCTACTGAAATCTGATCCTTAACGTTCTCTTCCAGAAATTCTTCGCATGAAGTAAGTCCCAGACAAAACAGGAATATCAAAACAAATAGAAAATGTATATTTTTCATGATGTTGTTATTTTTTAATTATTAGATGTTAGAAACCAAGTTGTAATCCGATCACACAAGTAACAGGTTCCGGATAATCGCCCACATTTTTTTCAGGGCTGTAGGACTGAAAATCGGTAATCGTAATTAAATTGCTTCCGGTCAGGTACAATCTCAAGTTTGATAAACCTAATGAGTTCAGTGTGTTTTCAGGCAGCCTGAATCCTACGGATACGTTTTGCAGTCTTATATAAGAAGCATCCTGCAAACCCATTGTGTACATATAAGTCGGATCGTTTCCGTCTCTCGGTCTTGGCCAGTTACCGCCCGGGTTTTCAGGTGTCCAATAATCTTGTTTCAAACCATTTTTAACTCCTCTTAAAGAGCCTCCTTGTACATATCCGTATAAAAAAGGATTGTCTTTCGTAACGCCCTGAACGGTATAAATATCTGCAGAGAAATCAAAACGTTTGTATTCCATGCTCAAGGAAACTGTTCCGAACCAATCCGGCATTTTTGAAGTTAAAATCCTGTCCTGATCCGGATTTGGATTTGATCCGTTCGAAGGATCTGCATCATATAATTTGATATCTCCCGGCAATAATGTTGTTCCGGTCACTACAGGAATATTTTCGCCCTGCTGATAAATTCCAACCGCTTTATATTGGTAGTACACATCGATGGGTTTACCAATGAACCATAAATTACCCACGGCATCGTCTTCTCTTCCGTCTCCGTTGGCATCTTTACCATAAATGCTTACGATGCTGTTTTTGTTTTTTGTGAAAGTGGCGCCTAAATTCAGTTTAAAATCTTTCTTTTTGATTAGTTCCGAATTCAAAGTCACTTCCAAACCTTTATTGTTTACTTTTCCAAGATTTGATAGTTTGGTTGTATAACCTGTGTTGGCATTCAAAGTTTCGTAGATCAATAAATCAGAAGTATCCGTATCGTACACTTCAACCGTGCCGCTTAATCTGTTTTTGAACAGGCCGAAATCTACCGCAAGGTTCAATTGTGTTGAAGTTTCCCATTTCAGGTCCGGATTCGATAACTGAGATCCCGGAATATAACCCGAAACTTTTACACCGTTGATGATATAATCTCTCTGGTTGGCCGTCGCCATACTTTGATAGGGGTTTTGAGGCTGGTTCCCCACTTTTCCGTAACTCGCTCTTAGTTTTAAATTGCTGATTACCGGTGCATGATCTGCTATAAATTCTTCCTTATAAACATTCCACGCCACGTTGGCCGCCGGGAAGTAGCCCCATTTATTATTTTTACCAAATACTGACGAACCATCGGCTCTTCCGGAAACGGTGAAATAATATTTATTATCAAAATCATATTCTAATTTACCTGCAAAAGAGAGCAGTGATTTTTCGCTTCCTGCAATTTCAGGCGTATTCAAAAAAGCACTTTCTAAACCGTAAATTCCCAGAATATCACTTGGTATTCTGCTCGCCGTGTTTTTAAATTCATTGTATTCAGATGATGTTACTTCGTAAACTGCCGTAGCGCCAAAGTGATTTTTTTCAGCCACTTTAAAGTTATAGTTGAAGATATTGCTCAACTGATATTCGACATTATCTTTGTATAAAATATTCCCGCTTCCCTGTCCTGAATTGGCAATTCCCGAAAGTGATTTCGAAGAGTTATATGAAAGTCCTTTATAGTTCCACGATCTGCGGCTGGTATTTAATTTATACGTAAGGCCTTTTAATAAATTTATATCCAGAAAAACATTCATGATGTCGTTTCGATTCAGCTCATTTGTTCTGGTTTCATAAATATCAATCACCGGATTTGGCGTTTCCTGAATTCCTCCAGGCAGATGACGGTAAGAACCATCGTCATTATAAAGAGAACCCAGCGGTGATGTATTGATAGAATTGTTTAAAATATTCCCCACATTCGGATTATTTCCTTCTGAGAATTGCAGCGAAGCATTCATTCCTACTTTCAGCCAGTCGTTGATTCTTTGATCAACATTAATTCTCATCGCCACTTTCTCAAAATTGGTATTCGGAATCACGCCTGAAGTATTAATGTAATTTAAACTGGTAAAAATACTGGACTTGTCTGTTCCTGACGAAACGCTCAAACTGTGATTGTTCGTTACTCCTGTTCCCAGAATGTATCGCTCCCAATCAATATATTCGCCAGATTGTACAGAAGCTAATTCAAGAGGCGAAAAAACCTGATTGTCTGGTCTGTAAACGCCGTTATTGCTTGTTCTGTAGGCTTCTCTTTTTAATTGGGCAAATTCTTCGCCGCTGTAAATATCAAAGTTTCTGTTGATGGTCTGCACTCCTGAGAATCCGTTATAAGCAATTCGCGCTTTTCCTGATTTTCCTCTTTTCGTCGTAATCAAAATTACACCGTTAGAAGCCCTTGCCCCGTAGATTGATTGTGCCGCGGCATCTTTTAAAATCTCTAAAGAAGCAATATCATTGGCGTTAATATCATTGATGCTTCCTATAACGATACCATCTGCAATTACAATTGGTTCGTTGCTTCCGTTAATCGATTTTTTTCCTCTAATTTGAATAGAAGACGAACTTCCGGGTCCTCCATCGGCTAAAGTAACCTGAACTCCGGCCGCTTTTCCTCTAAGCATTTCACCTACATCAGATGTCGCGACCTTCGTTAAATCACCAGGTTTAACAGATGCTACAGAACTGATTACGTCACTTTTCTTTTTGGTGCCGTAGCCAACCACGACAATTTCGTCTAATGCCTGTGAACTTGGTTTTAGAGTAACCTTTACGTTCTTTTTATTTTCAGTATCTACTGCAACTTCGTCCATTCCGATAAAAGAAAAAACGACTGTTGCTTTTGCTGGAGCACTGATACTGAAATTACCGTCAAAATCAGTTTGTGTGCCTTTAGTCGTGCCTTTGACATGTACATTTACGCCTGGTAAGGGCAGTCCTGCGATGTCCACTACTTTTCCGGAAATTAAACTTTCCTGTGCACTCATGTTTGTGGCAAGAACACACATAAAAAGGGTTAAAATTAATTTGAGATAATTCCCTCCAAGAAAAAGCATCTTTACGTGTTTGTTGTTTTTCATTGTTAAAATTTTAAATTGGTTAGTTAGATAAATTCATTAGTAATTTACCCTGCAAAAATGATTAATAAATGACGGTTTAGAGGGAGTAATATATTCTCTTTTAGGGGCGCTAACGTGCTTATTTATGATTTTTATATCTTTTTAACCCTTAAAAAACGGTATTCGTAATAAAAACCTTAAAAATTTTACAAGTTCTAATTTTAGTTGTTTTCTGCCCCAATATTGTTACGGACGAAACTAATCGGCACAGATCTTTGTGCCATTCTGCTTTGTGGAAATTGAGCAAGTTGCGCTTAAAAAAGTTCCAAGCAGATTTTGCAGATTCATCAGATTTCTTAACACTATTTAGCAATTCTACTTTGTGGAAATTTGTGAAATTTGCGACTAAAAAAGTTCCAATCAGATTTTGCACATGCAACAGATTTCTTATTACTTTTTAGCCATTCTACTTTGTAGAAATTGAGCAATTTGCGGTTAAAAAAGTTGCAAGCAGATTTTGCAGATTCACCAGATTTCTTAACACTATTTAGCAATTCTAATTTGTGGCAATTTGTGCAATTTGTGGTTAAAAAAGTTGCAGAATGGCAACGTAACCACAATGCTTAATTATTAAACTTGCGAACCTTGCATTTACCTTAGCGTACTTTGCAATTAATTACTATTCTGTGAGCTTTTATAAATCGTCGGAGAGAGATTGTAGAACTTTTTAAATTCTTTACTAAAGTGTTTCCTGTCGTTAAAGCCTACCATATACGTTATTTCAGCAATTGAATGATGCGAGTTTATCAGCAGACTTGCGGCTTTCTTCAATCGCATATTCTTGATAAATCCGGCTACGGAATGATTCGTAAGTGTCTGCACTTTTTTATACAGTACGGTTCTGCTCATTCCTATTTCTTTCACTAAATCGTTTACATCAAAATTAGGGTTGTCGATGTTGGCTTCAATAATATGTGTTAGTTTCTTGACAAATAAACCTTCGGGTGTATCCAGATTTTCCTGTACGGAATCTGAGATGAAACCTTCACCGTATTTTTGCCTCATAATTTCCTTAGCAGATAATAAGTTTAGGATCGTCAGTTTCAGTTCTTCAATGCTGAAAGGTTTTGAGATATAAGAATCAGCGCCGGTAGAAAGTCCTTCAATTCGGTTTAAAGTAGACGATTTTGCGGTTAAGAGAATCACGGGAATATGATTGGTATTCAGGCTTGTTTTTAAAATTTTACACAATTCAAAACCGTCTAGTTCCGGCATCATGACATCGCTTACAATTAAATCCGGAATTTCCTTATCCATAAATTCAAGGGCATCCTGACCATTAGTGAATTTCAGAACTCTGTAATCGGTGTGCAGAATATCAAAAATAAAGGATAATACTTCTTCATTATCATCGATAACCAAAACTGTTTTTTTGGCATTGCCGTATGGTTCTTCTATTTCATCTGCTTCATAAAGTGCGACTTCTGTTTTTACATCAGAAATTGGACTAGCCGTCTCATCAATCGCAATGGCACTTTCTACGATTTGGGATTTTTTGAAATGATCTTTTCCTTTTTTTAATGTAATGGTAAAAATCGTCGTAAAATTAGCATCGGCTTCTGTCTGCACTTTTATTTCTCCGTGGTGGAGTTCTACAATACTTTTGCTCAAAGCAAGACCAATACCGCTTCCTAAATTCGTACTGCCACGGTCGTCTAACTGAAAAAAGTTTTTAAAGATTTTCTTTTTTCTGTTTTCCGGAATTCCAATGCCATTGTCTTTTACTTTTATTTCAATGAAATCTGAATCGTCTTTCTGTTCGACTGCTAAAGTAATTCGGCCATTTTTACTCGTAAATTTAAAAGCATTCGAAAGCAGGTTGTAAATCACCTTTTCCATCTGATTTTTATCAAAATAGATCAAAGCTGTATTGATGTTGAGCACAAATTTGTAATCGATTTTTTTCTCTACCGCAAATCCCCGGAAAGATTCGTAAATATCAAAACAGAAAGAAACAATATCCTGCTGTTCGCAATAGATTTTCATGCTTCCTTTTTCTGCTTTTCTGAAATCCATTAATTCGTTGACCAATTTTAACAATCGGTCTGAATTACTTTTAATGATTTTCAGTTTGTATTCCAGGTTCGAATTCTGCTCTGCACCGCTTAAAAGTTCTTCAACAGGCCCGCTTATCAGCGTTAACGGCGTTCTGATTTCGTGCGAGACATTGGTAAAAAAGTCGAGTTTCATTTTGTACAATTCCTCTTGTCTTTCTTTTTCTACCTGTTCTAAATAAAAGGCTTGTTTTAATAATTCCCTGTTTCTAAAAAATCGGAACAATAAAACAGCACCCGCCAGCAATAATGCAAAGTAGAATATAAAGGCCCACCATGTTTTCCACCACGGCGGCAGCATGATGATTTTTAAGGTTTTGATCGTGGGGTTCCATTTTCCTCCGGCATCTGAAGTTTTTATTTTTAAGAGATAGGTTCCTGAATTTAAATTGGTCAGATTGATATAATGCTGCGAACCTATATTGTGCCAGTCATCTTTATTAAAGGAGCTTTCCAGTTTATAGGCATATTCGTTTTTCTCCGGATTTATAAAATTCATGGCGCTGAATTCCAGCCCAATATATCCCTGATCGTAACCCAAAGTAATTTCTGAAGTTTCGCTGATATAATTCTCTAACGGAATTTCTTTGTTGCCGGGTTTAATTTCCTCATTATTAACGATAAGTTTCGTTAAAACAATCTCGCCTTTGTCTTTCGTCTTTATTAATTTTGATGGATTAAAAAGAATTAAACCGTTTGAAGAGCCAAATACAAGTTCATTGTTTTTCAACTTTAAACCGCTGTTATTGGTAAACTGTTTCACTTTTAGGCCATCCTTGGCAGAATAAGACGTAATCTCAAAATCGGCTATATTAAAAACAGGTTTAAAATTCTTTGTCCTGATCTTATACAATAAATTGTTGTCGCTGACCCAGATATTGCCTTGCGCATCTTCTGAAATACTTTTTATGGTTTCATCTGTAAAGCCCATTGCTCGGTTGACTTCAAAAAAATGTCCTGCCTTTTCATCAAACAGGGTAATACCGCCGCTTTCAGTTCCCACCCAGAATCTGTTTTTAGAATCGGTAAACATCACCGTCAGGCTGTTGTTGGGCAGGCCGCTCTTTCCTCCTGTTTTATAAACCTTTGTGAATCTTTTTAATCTTTTATCAAAAAAGTTAAGGCCATATTGTGTGGCAATCCATAAACCATTATTTCTGTTGGCAATATCGGTTACAAAATTGTCGCTTATCGAATTGGCGGCGCCATCGGCCATATAACTTTCGACCGTTCCGTCCTGCATTACTTTTTTCAGTCCGTTGCCGTTGGTGCCCACCCATAAGTCGTCCTTATCCATTAATAATGAAGTAATGGGCCGTTCCCTTTCTTTAGAATCCTTTTGCGAAAGTGGGATATTGGTAAACGATTTACTTGCTTTATTGAACCTGAACAAGCCATTAAAAGTACCACAATACAAATTCTGATCGTTCTGATTTACTAAGGCCGTAATCATATTCACGGTCTTTTCAAAATCATTATGGTCGATTAAATAAGACGAGCTGCTTTTATTTTTAAAATTCAGATGATTCAATCCGCCGCCGTTTGTTCCCACCCAGACCGAACCGTCATTATCACTGGCAGCTGCATTTACCAAAGCATTGTTCAAGCCAAAATTGGGTTTGATTACTTCTCGTATGGTGGTGAAATTGCTGTTTGTTTTCTGGAAAAAATTGACACCTCCCCCATTTGTTCCAATCCAGATATCGCCATGACGGTCTTTTAGAAAACATTTTACATCATCGTCAGAAAGACTGTAACCCGTTAACGGATTATGCCTGTAGGTCGTAAATTCATTTTTATCTTTCTTAAAAACACACAATCCATTTTTTGTAGCCAGCCAAATAGTATTGGCATCGACCGCCGTTATGTCATTGACCCAGTTGGAGGACAAACTTTTTCTGTTAGTAAAATCAAGCAAATAATTGGTTACTGAATTTTTGGCTGCAGCATAATAAAATACGCCATTGGTTTCGGTCGCAAACCATAAATCGCCATTTTTTTCTTTGATGATTTTCCAGATTTTCGATTTGAGTAAAGATGAATTTTCTCGTAAGGCTTTTGGCAGTTCTTTCTTTGATCCGTTTCTCGGGTCAAAACATTCCAGTCCTTTAGATGTTCCTGCTAAAACTCCGTACTTATTATCGTAAAAAAGCGATAATACCCTGCTTTTTCTGAATGGTGAATTGAGATCATTTGAAATTTCTTCTAATAAATAGTTCTTTTTGTTGAGCCGTTTGATACCCCCAAATGTTCCTACCCAAATCGTATGATGATCGTCCTGAATGATCGACGAAATGTAGTTTCTGCCGCCTTTTAACTTAAGGACATCCACTCTGATAAAATTGTTTCCTTTTTTATTGAAAAGATTTAGTCCGTTATTGGTTCCCACCCAAAGTTCTTTGTCATTATCCTCAAGAACAACGTTGATGTGATTATTGCTTATTGTATTTAGAATGTCCTTGTTGTAGACATATCGCAAAAAATTATAACCGTCGTAACTAATCAGCCCGTTTGCAGTACCGATCCAGATAAATCCTTTTTTGGTTTGATGAATGCTCGAAATCATGCTCTGCGAAAAATTCACATCATAATCGATATGATCAAAATACAAATCAGAACCTTGAGCAGAGGCGCTCCAGGAAACGGTAAGGAATACGATACAACTTAAAATGATGGTTTTAATGTTTTGCATAAGCTAAAATAATAAGTGCGTAATAATTATTTGGTGAAGATATTTTTTTTTGATTTAACTGACTTAAAAAATGAATCAAACCTACGGCAAGGTAAATCTAATACCAAAAAGACATGTCTCTTTTTTTTCTTTTTAAGGGGTGTATTTGTACTTATCAAGATATTTTAATTACGAAAACAAAGCATTAGAAACAAACTGTAAGATTAATTTTGCTTATTAATTAGTAAAAAAAATATGGCAGATAAAATGGATTTTCAGATTGCAAAAAATAAAATTTAACATTTAATTTAAATGTTAAATAAAATGTAAGATAAAAATTCTTCGTATATTCCATAACTTTAACACTAAAGCAAACAAAAACAGGTAATTATACGCAACGCTGTTGCCGCTAATCTTACTAAATTCACGTTAAATAAGAATTATTCTTTTTGATGATCTTACTTTCATCTATAAGCAGGTAATTAATATGTCTTTTCGATCGCGGAGTACTATTTTTTTTACACAAGAAAAAAATTAGAAATTATGAAAGAAGGAATTATAGGAGCAGGATCAGTTACGCTCGATTTTGCCCATAGAGCAGCAAAATCAGGACACGAAGTATTAATAAGCAATCCGCGGGGCATACATACCCTGAAGGAAGTAGTGCTAAAAATGGGCAGTAATGTAAAGCTGGCTAGTACACAAGAAGCCGCAGCGGCAGAAATCATAATATTGTTTCTTTCCCGGGAAGATCTTGAGGTATCCATCTCCAATTTACCAGACATGGAAGGCAAAATAATATTGCACACCAATAATCCTATTTTCAATCTGGAATCTTTTTCTCCTTCATCAGAACCAAAATCATCCAGCGAAATAGTGGCTGAACTCTTGCCAAAAGCCCATGTCGTGAAGATCTTCAACACCATAGGCGCTGTGATCGTTACACCCGAAAAAGAAGCTGAAAATAAAACTAAAATATTCTTTTCTGTAGCCAATCAAAAAGTAAAAAATAGTGTAAAAGCATTTTTAGAAACTTTAAACTTTTCCGGAATCGATCTTGCCCTGTTAAAGCAGCTAAATGCACTGAATTAATTAGCCGCTAGTACTGCTGCTTCTTTTTTGAATACATAATTCCGGCATGATTCTCTACATTTTTTCGATAAACAAATCACTTTGGTTCCTGTATCAATTTTATTACGGAGCATCTACTGAAATAATGCTGCGTTTTTCGAAAAGTTATCATGCTATTGATTGTCATTACTTCAATCTAAACCTTGATAATAAAAGATTCCAGTTCCCGCTGCTCCAATCTTTCGGTCCAATCTATTTCGACGACTTTTTTAAGCAGCGTTTTCAAATCATTAAAAGAAATAGGTTTTACAATATAGGCGTTAGCGCCTAAACCGTACGTATCTTTTATCCCATCTATAGCCGAGGATGTAGAATATATGGCAATCACGGGAATATTTCTAAACCGGACATCGTTGCGAATTTGCTGTAAGGTCTCAAAGCCGGACATTATAGGCATATTAAGATCTAAGAAAATGATATCGGGTATTTCAAGATTGGTATTACAAATACGATTGACAAGTTCTAAACCGTTTTTACAAAATTCAACCGGAAAATTAAGATTTAAGCCTGCTATGGCTTCAGCAAAAAATTCTCTGTCGTCTTCATCATCATCAGTCAGTAAAATTCTAATGTTCTCCGTGTTGTTCATGTTTTTAGCAGCATTTAAACCAAATATACACTTAATAAACGGTAAGAATTAAATCACAAGAATTTACTTTTCAATTTTAAAATAAATTGTCTGGCTTCAATATAAAAAAACGCGCAGCAGCACAGTATCATTGACAATTCGACTTTAATTAATTCAAAGCTGCTTTTGTAAATTAAAAAAATAAAGTAGTCTTTTAGCTGCTTTTATTATGAAATAGTTTTTGTAGTATTTTTACGCAGCGACAGGAGTGTTTTTTGAAGCATCACAAAGGTGCAATATGTAAAGATATTAGCTTGCTGATTAAACAAGTAAAACAACGAATTACCGGCTAACACTTTTTACTCTAATTCCATACCAGCAGCCTGACGTTTTTTCACCTCCATCGAGTCTGCATGTTAAAATTAAAACGTGCATTCCTCTAAAATCAAACATTGCTTTTCTAAAAATTAACTTAAAAATATTCCTTCCTCCGTATTGATAATTTAAAAAAATAGCTTTTTTTTGCATCGTAATTTAGAATTGATTTAAATAAAAATAAAATGAAAACAAAAATACCCTTGGCTTCCGCATTTTTAGAAGCTTTTTATAATAAATTAGTGTTGCAAAAAGCTATATTCAAACTGCTCCTGATCACTGTTTTAGTACTGAATTTCAATGGTTTGCAGGCTCAAACAGCAGCATCAGGACAAATCTCAGGAACTGTAATAACCAATGATGGTCATGCCGGACAAGGCGTTGTGGTAAAATTGATCGAATCAGACAAAACCACTATTACCAATTCATCCGGTAATTATGAGTTTAAAAAAGTGCCCTTCGGAACTTATACGATTGAAGTTTCAATGAAAGGGTATCAATCCTCGACTGAAACAGCGACCATCTCAGAACAAACACCATCGACAGCAATTGATATTCAGGTAAATTCATCAGTTCAAAATCTGGAAGATGTCGTAATTCGTACGGGAGGAAATCGTTTTGCCAAAAAAGAAAGTTCTGATGTGGCTAAGATGCCTTTGAAAAACATCGAAAATTCGCAGGTGTACATCATTGTAAGCAAAGAATTAATGAAAGAACAAATCGTTACCGATTATAACAGTGCTTTTAAAAATGTTCCTGGTGCAGGAATTGCCGAAGTAAGAAATCAAGGGCGAACCACCTCAATTTCAAGAGGTTTTGCTACGCCGCAAGTGGTTAGAAATGGCGTTGGAAGTTTTACATACACCACGATTGACCCCTCTAATTTAGAGCGAATTGAAGTAATCAAAGGCCCGTCGGCTACACTTTTTGGGAGTACATTATCTTCTTTTGGAGGTTTGTTCAACCGTGTTACCAAGAAACCGTTTGACACTTTTAAAGGCGAAGTTTCTTACTCAGCTGCCAGCTGGGATTTAAACCGATTGACTTTTGATGTGAATACGCCAATTAACGAAGATAAAACGGCTTTATTGAGAATTAATACCGCTTTGCACAGTGAAAGAAGTTTTCAGGATGCGGGATTCAATAAAAATTTCTCTATTGCACCAAGTTTTTCATACCAAATTAACGATCGGTTAAGTCTTTTAATCGACATCGAATTCAGTATGTACAAAGCAACTTCGCCTACCAGATTGGCGCCTTTTGTGGTAAATGGCACCGAAAGCAGTATTGAGGCATTAGAGATTCCGTATAAATTATCTTTCGCCAATAATACGATCAATTATACCAGCCAGCAGTACAATATTTTTGCACAGTTAAAGTATAAAATGTCGGATACGTGGACTTCGCAGACTATTTTCTCGAGAACAAGATCGTCATCAGATGGTTATACCGTTGCTTTGAGCATGAGGTCTCCTACCACTTTGAGACAGCAGGTTACGTATCAGGAATCTCCTTTTTACGGAACAGATATCCAGCAGAATTTTATTGGCCAGTTTAAAATCGGGCAGCTGAAAAACAGAGTTGTGGCAGGTTTCGATTTTTACAGCCTTCGCGCTACGCGAAATGATGCCACAGTAAATATGCCGGCGATGAATTATAAAAAACCGGGTGATGCTTACAATAATTTCAATATTCAAAAAGTGGCGCCCATGTTTGCGACGGCCACTTTCGCCAATTTTGTATCGAATGATGAAAACACATACAGCGCTTATGTTTCTGATGTTTTAAATGTTACAGACCGATTAATTGCAATGGCCGGCGTTCGTGTCGACAGATATGAGAATAAAGGAACTTATTATCCGGGCAGAGATTCGATTGCAGGGAATTACAACCAAACGGCATTTTCTCCAAAATTTGGACTGGTGTATCAAATTATGAAAGATAAAATCTCCGTTTTTGGAAATTACATGAATGGTTTCAGCAACGTTTCCGGTTCTGATTTTGAGGGAAATACTTTTAAACCCAATCAGGCGAATCAGGTAGAAGGAGGTTTTAAATTTGATTTGAATAAAATATCGGCAACTTTAAGTTATTACGACATAAAAGTAACCGATATTACACGCGACGATCCGGATCATATTAATTATTCGATTCAGGATGGAACACAGCTCAGCCGAGGTTTTGAGGCCGAATTAATTGCCAATCCCATTTCTGGATTAAATATCGTCGCAGGATATACCTACAACGACAGTAAATATACCAAAAGCAACGCAAGTGTCGAAGGTTTGCGCCCAACAACGGCCGGCTCGCCGCGAACTGCCAATTTATGGGCCAGTTACCGCCTTGTAAACGGACCTGCACAAGGTTTGGGAATTGGTTTTGGAGGAATTTACGGAAGCGAATACTACCAGACCAATACGAGTACATTTAAGTTTTCCATTCCGTCATATACCGTTTTAGACGCATCCCTTTTCTACGATCAGCCCAAATACAGAATTGGTATTAAAGTAGATAATTTAACTAACGAGAAATACTGGTCGTACCGACTTGCGGCTCAAAACCCAATGCGCGTTACAGGAAATCTTACTTTTAAATTTTAATTTTTTGCTGCGAAGACCTTAAGCCACAACGTTTTTTTTCCATTATTAAAATGATAACTTTGCGGCTTAGTGTCTTCGCGGCAATAATCTTTTGGCAAAATCATTCAATATCATACAGAATATGTCTTTTAAAAAACAATTAAAAAAAACGGTCCGACAAATACATTTATGGCTGGGTTTAGCCACAGGAATAGTTGTTTTTATCATAAGCATCACCGGCTGCATTTATGTTTTTGAAGAAGAAATAAGAGATCTGACGAAATCAGAAAAATTAGAGATTCCGCTGCAGCAAAAACCATTTGCGGGTCTTGAAAAAATCATTAGCACTTTTAAGAAAGAATTTCCAAAGGAGAAAATTACGCTAATCAGAATCAACGAAAAAGAAAAAAATACTCCCGTAGCAGTTGGTACAAAAAAGAAGATGTATTACTTCAATCCCTACGACGGAAGTTTGATTAACGGCGAAAAACCAGATTGGTTAACCACAGTCAAAAAGCTGCATACCAGCCTGCTTTTGGGCGATACAGGAGAATTTATACAACGCTGGTCTGTTGTCATTTTTATATTGATGCTGCTTACCGGAATTATCATATGGTTTCCCAATCAGATAAAAGCAATAAAGCAGTCGTTATCCATTAAATGGAAAGCGAGTTTTAAAAGAGTCAACTACGATCTTCATAACGTTTTAGGATTTTACGCTTCCTGGATTTTGATCATTATTGCACTTACCGGTGTATTTTTTGCTTTTGATGCAGTAAAACACACTGCCGCATTCCTTTCCGGCTCTTCACTTTCAGACGGAAAAGATGCTGCACCAGCCCGCATTCCGCTTGGCGAAACTCAGGAAATACGGTATGACCGCATTTATAAAACCGCCATGCTCAACTATCCGGGTGCTGATTTAACAACGTTATCAATACGAAAAGACGGTGATTTAAGGCTGCGATTATTGTACCCGTACCACTGGTCCCGCAAACAAAATACTTTTTTCTACAATGCAAAAACCGGCGCGCTGATGCGCTACAAATTATACAAAGATTTCAATAATGCTGATGTGATCGAAGCCACGAATTACGATCTTCATACAGGCCGTCTTTTTGGTCTTTTCGGAAAAATAATAGCGTTTCTCGCCAGTTTAATTGCAGCAAGTTTACCCATTACCGGATTTATGATCTGGCTTAAAAAGAAAAAGAAAAAACCATCAAAAAGGGTTTCAAAAATTTCGTAATTCTACATTCAAAATAAAAAAGGACAGCATCTTTTCGGGAAATAGATGCTTTCCTTTTTTTGTTCTTATCATTCATTATCAGGAAATTGTAAGTATAATTCTATAATGAAATAAAGGAATCGTATAAATTAAGAATGTCATAAAGTGCTTATTTTTAAGTTTTTAAAAAATAAATTAATAGATATCAATAAAAACAAAATAAGTATGGAAACGAAAGCAATATCTCCGACACAAGTTCCTAAATCAAAATTTAAACCGAACGTATCGACAATCGAAAGAATCTTAATGATTTCGAGCGGTGGTTATTTATTATACAAAGCATTATCTGATAAAGATAAAAGTATCACAAAAATTGGTTCCGGAGGCGCAATGCTTGCCAGAGGAATATCTGGCTATTGCCCAGTATATGATGCGGTGAGCCATTTAAAAAATGACAAAACATCTAATATTAATATCCGCGTAAGCAGTACTATCAATAAACCGGTCAAAGAAGTTTACGCTTTTTGGCGCGATCTTGAAAACCTGCCTAAATTTATGAATCACTTAGAATCTGTAAAACCATTGAATTGGAATGTTTCTGAATGGACAGCAAAAGGTCCGGCGGGTATTGGAAAATTAACTTGGAATGCAGAGATCATAAAAGACGAAAAAGAAAAACTTTTGAGCTGGTCTTCATTAGAAGATGCATCAGTTAAAAATGTAGGGAAAGTAATTTTCAAACCAAAAGGAAAAGCAACAGAAATCGACGTTACCATTTCGTATCAGGCTCCGTTAGGAATTGCAGGCGAAAGTGCCGCTAAATTATTAAATCCGTTTTTTGAAAAAATGGTGCGCGATGACATTACAAATTTCAAAACGTATCTGGAGTCTTTATAATCAAGAATTTCAAATAGTATTAAAAATCAAAAACCTGCAGGGATTCAATCTGCAGGTTTTTTTAAAAAAACATTAAATAATCAACCTAAAGCAGCAATCTAAATAAGATTATCTGCCTTTAGACGTGCTTGTCGAATCTGTTCTCACAGATGTATTTCCCTTTTGAGTTGATCCTGCAGATCCTGAACCTGTAGAACCATCACCTGTTGCACCTGTTGTTCCGTTTGTACTGGAATTAACATTTGTGGTGTCAGAATTGGGCCCAATACTATCGACAGTTATTTGAGTCGTATCAGCTTCATTCGCATAATTGTCTGCTGGAGCAGTTTCATTTTTTTTGCATGAAAATACAAATCCGGCGATAATAACAAGAATGGCAATTTTGGTTTTGAACAGTGTTTTCATAACAATATTAGTTGATTAATTATAAAGATAAAGTTAACCCCTCTAACACTCACGGAGTTACATGATTCTCAGTAAGATTTACACAATTCAACATAATGCTTTAATTATCAACTAATTAATCGTATTTTTAAATAAAGACATAATTCTATACTTATGAAAATAGCTACCTATAATGTAAATGGAGTTAACGGACGCCTGAATGTATTGCTGCAATGGCTTGAAGAAGCAAAACCTGATGTTGTCTGCCTCCAAGAATTAAAAGCCCCACAGGATAAATTCCCAATAAAAGCCATTAATGATGCGGGATATAATGCAATTTGGCACGGACAAAAACAGTGGAATGGTGTTGCCATTCTGGCCCGCGATATGGAAATTGAAGAAGTTACCAGAATACTTCCCGGCGATGATGAAGATTTGCAGAGCCGTTATATTGAAGCTTTGATTAACGGAATTGTTATAGGCTGCTTGTATTTACCCAACGGCAATCCGGCACCCGGCCCAAAATTAGAGTACAAACTGCTTTGGTTTGAAAGGCTTGCCCAGCGTGCCGCTTCGTTACTAAGTTTAAAAATTCCGGTAGTATTAGCAGGCGATTTTAATGTAATGCCTACAGAGCTTGACGTCTACAAACCTGAAAAATGGATTAATGACGCGTTGTTTCGGCCAGAAGTTCGAAAAGCTTTCAGGGACATTGTAGATCAAGGCTGGACAGATGCCATTCGCACCCTTTATCCTCATGAAAAGATATATACTTTTTGGGATTATTTCAGAAATGCCTATCAGCGCGATGCCGGTCTTAGAATAGATCACTTTCTTTTAAGTCCGCAGCTGGCTGAAAAATTAAAGTCCGGAGGCGTAGACCGTCACGTGCGGGGCTGGGAAAAAACCAGTGATCACGCTCCTGTTTGGATTACAATTGACGATAAATAACGCCGCTGATTATAAACAAGTTGTAAGTTGCAGCTATAAATTATATAACAAACGATGAAAATTATATAACCAATCATTGTCAATGCAAAGTATTTTTGAAATGTCTTAAAGGAGTACTAGTTAACATTCAATTAAGGCGTCACCGAACCAAAAATAAATTTATAAATCTTTTATAAACCTTTCAGAGATGACTTACGCAAATAATGATTTAATTCGCTTTTTAGATGCACAGAATAAACTTTATCTAACTGCTCTTTCAGAAATTAAAAAAGGAAAAAAACAAACTCATTGGATGTGGTTCATCTTTCCGCAGTTAAAAGGATTAGGCAAAAGTGATATTGCAAATTACTATGCAATTGCAAATCTTGAAGAAGCATCAGATTTTTTAAACCACCCTATTTTAGCAAAACACCTTATTGGAATTTCAGAATTATTACTGACTTTCAAAAAGAAATCGATCGAATCTATTTTTGGAGAATTAGATGCTCAAAAATTACGTTCTTCGATGACACTTTTTTCACAGGTTGATAATGCGAGTCCGGTATTTCAGGAAGTACTAGATACTTTTTTTGAAGGTCAGACTGATTCGCTTACTATCGATATTATCGAAACAGCAAAAAAATTACAGCTGGAAGCTTTAGAAGCATTAGTAGCTTAAAAAAATTCATAGCAAAAAATTATAAAAAAAACCTGCAGTTCATACTGCAGGTTTTTTTGTAGCATAATTTTAAAGAGCATACATTCCCTAATTTAACCTTATATAATACAGCTGATTTAAAACTAATTTCTTACTGTAAAACGACTATAAAAAAAAAACCTGCAATTCGAAAACTGCAGGTTTTTATGTAGACAAAAGTTTTTGAAAATCTTATTCTTCGTCTTCCGTAGCATCAAAATTGATGGTGTTGTAAGCCGCTTCTGTAAGCGTAACATCCGCTTCTTTTTCTTCATTTAAAGTCTGAACCAATAATGCAACAGCTTCATCTTCACCTAAAGTTTTAGCAAAAGCAGCAAGAGTTCCGTAAGTAGCAATTTCATAATGCTCGATTTTTTGCGAAGCTGCAATAATTCCTGCATCACGAACCGCACCTACTTCAGTTTCTTCCATAATACCTTCACCTTCTTTGATCAGGCCTTCCATAGCATCACATTTTTTTGCAGCTGCTTTTTCACCTACTGCAGCAAAAACCTGCTCTAGACGTGTTACCTGACCTTCAGTCACAGTTAAGTGATCGTTGATCGCATCTTTAAGATTTTGCGAAGTGGCATTTTTAGCCATTTTAGGCAATGCTTTTGTTAAAGCTTTTTCTGCCCAGTAGATATCTTTTAAAGAGTCTACAAATAATTCTCTTAATCCTTCTGCAGCAGAAGATTTAGCTTTTACAACTCCTTTTGGCGAAGTTGATTTCGCTGGTGCTTTAGTTGTTGATTTTGCTGGTGCTTTAGAAGCAGTTGTTGCTTTAGAAGCAGTTTTTGTTCCTGTACCTGCAGTCGTTTTTTTAGCAGGAGTTTTTGTATTTGAATCTTTCATAATAAAGGTTTTTTAAAATTTGATAAGTCAAAATTAGAGCAAAGGTCTTCCATAATCTTATAGAATTATACAACAATCTTACATCATTTAAACCTTTGTTAATCAAGCATTAACAATGTATAAATTCTATAACAATCCGTTATAATTATATAATTTTCTGACAAACTACAAGATTACTTTTGGATTGTTTTATAACAGGAATAGAAGAGCTCTCTACCAATTTTATCAAACCAAAATTCTATATATCACAACACCTAATCAATTGATGCCATGCAAACAAATTTGAAAGACCCAAAGAAAAAAGATGAAAAAAAAATAATTGCCTTTGCCCATAACGAAACTGCTCAATATTATGATATGGTTGTTTTTTGTCATTTAAGATGGCAGTTTGTTTACCAGCGCCCGCAGCATATTATCAGCAGAATGTCTCATAATATGAAGATTTTATTAATAGAAGAGCCTATAGGTTACGATGACAATCAGGAAAACACAGCAAACCTTATTGAAATCAATGAGAATCTTACTGTTTTACAGCCAAGAGTAAAAGACATTGAGTCGATTGCTAACCTGCTGCCATTGTACATAAAAAACAGCAATCCTGATATTGGATGGTTTTATTCAGCTTCCTTCAGCCCACTGTTAGATTTCTTCGAATTCGAAACAGTAATCTATGACTGCATGGATGAACTTACATTGTTTAAAGGTGCTCCGGAGCATTTAATTCATCAGGAAAAATATCTTATGTCTAATGCCGACATTATATTTACAGGAGGAAAATCATTATATGAATCAAAAAAACAACACCATGATAATGTGTATTGTTTTCCAAGTTCTGTTGATGAACCTCACTTTGCAAAAGCCTTAAACGGAATCGAAATTCCGCAGGATATCTCTAACTTACATGCACCGGTAGTAGGCTATTTTGGTGTAATCGACGAAAGAATCGATCTTAAATTATTGCACGAAACAGCAAAAAAGCTTCCAAAAGTATTTTTTGTAATGATTGGCCCGTTGGCAAAAATCGACGAATCTGATCTTCCGAGAGAAGAAAATATTTATTACCTCGGCATGAGATCGTACAACGAACTGCCTAATTATTTAAAAGCGTTTGATATTGCCATGATGCCATTTGCTATTAATGATGCTACAAAATACATCAGCCCGACCAAAACGTTAGAATATATGGCGGCTGGCAAACCTATTATATCAACAAAAATTACCGATGTGGTGCGTGATTACAGCAATTGCGTAAGCCTTATAGAGAATGCTGATGAATTTAGCGATGCTATTACCGCTTTATTTGATGCACGAGCCACTACATCGCTGCATAAAGAATACCGCGATATCCTGGACAATACGTCATGGGATGCCACAGCTGAAAAAATGCAGAACATCATAAAAATATTCTCAAAATGAAACATATAGACATTTTAATTATAGGTGCCGGAATTTCCGGTGCCGTTCTTGCCGAAAGATATGCCTCAATAGGAAAAAAAGTCCTAATTATCGAAAAGCGAAATCACATTGCTGGAAACTGTTACGATTATATCGATGAAAACGGAATATTAGTCTCTAAATACGGCGCACATTTATTTCATACCAATGAAGAATCGGTGTGGAAATATGTCAACCAATTCTCAGAATGGTATCCTTTTGAACACAAAGTAATTGCGAGAGTCGATGATAAAACGGTTCCAATTCCGGTCAATATCACTACGGTAAATGAATTGTTTGGCACCACTATTTCTTCTGAAGAAGAAATGAAAAATTGGCTGGAAGAAAACCGTACGCCAATTGAAAAGCCGGCAAATGGCGAAGAAGCGGTTTTAAACCGTGTTGGAACAGTATTGTACGAGAAAATGTTCAAGCATTATACCAAAAAGCAATGGGATAAATATCCGGCTGAATTAGATGCTTCGGTTTTAGACCGAATTCCTGTTCGTTATAATTATGACGATCGTTATTTTTCTGATACATTTCAGGCGCTCCCAAAAGGCGGTTACACGCAGTTATTTGAAAAAATATTGAGCAGTCCGAACATCGAAATCCTATTAAATACCGATTATTTTGATGTAAAGGACGAATACAAAGGATACGAAAAATTATTCTATACCGGTCCTGTAGACCGTTTCTTTGAGTTCAAGCACAGTTTGACGGAGAAATTAGAATATCGTTCGATTAATTTTGTGAGCGAAACAGTTGATGCTCCATTCTTTCAGGAAAACTCTGTTGTAAACTATCCGGGAACTGAGGTTGATTTTACCCGAATTATCGAATACAAACATTTTGGCGATCAAAAATCAGACAAAACAACGGTAGTGAGAGAATTTACAGTAGATGAAGGAGAACCTTATTATCCGGTTCCGAATCCGCGTAATCAGGAAATTTATGCCAAATACAAGGCAGAAGCCAATAAACTAGTTGATATACACTTTGTGGGAAGACTGGCAAACTACAAATATTTCAACATGGATCAGGCATTTAAGAATGCACTGGATTTATTCGAAAAACTCGATAAAAAAGACACAACTAATTATAAAACTGCCGGGTAATGAAAATATTCAATACTTTTTTTATGGGAGGTTATGAATGCGCAGATCACATCAACAGATCCGGCGACAGGATTAACCTTCTTAAGGAAACGCAGCATGACATTCGGGTAGTAGAAGACTATGAAGCCCTTTCTTCTATCGGAATAAAAACGGTAAGAGAAGGAATCTGCTGGAGTGCGGTAGAAACGACCCCGGGAAATTTTGATTTTTCTGAAGTGCATAACCGAATCAAAGCTGCCGAAAAATATGGCATACAGCAAATTTGGGATCTGATTCATTTTGGTTATCCTGACGGTATCTACCCTACACATCCGCTTTTCTGCGAAAGGTTTACTGCCTTGTGCACGGCCTTTGCTTCGTTTTATAAAGCCGTATCCAGCCAGCCGTTATTTGTTGTGCCAATAAATGAAATTAGTTTTTTATCATGGCATTCCGGAGATGTACGAGGCACCGTGCCCTTTGCAGTAAACAGCGGCTGGGATATTAAATATCATTTGTGCAAAGCCGCTATTTTAGGAATCAAAGCCTTAAAAGCAGTTGATTCAGAATGCGTTATTGTACTGGTAGAACCGCTTGTAAAAATTCACGCAGAAAACGACGATCAGATTACCAGCCATATTTTCGATTTAAACGAACATCAGTTTCAGGCAATGGACATTATTGCCGGAAGAATGTGTCCTGAACTAGGAGGATCTGAAGATTATCTGGAAGTTTTAGGTTTCAATTATTATTGGAACTGCCAATGGCAGGTAAATGGCGCCCCACTCGACTGGCCGGAAATAACCGAGAAAAGAACACCTTTATCTGACCTGCTGCAACGAGCGTACGAACGCTACAGCAAACCTATTTTCCTTTCAGAAACAGGACATTTTGGTTCAGGACGCGCACAATGGATTGACGAAATCGCCACTGAATGCCTTATTGCAAAGAAAAATGGTGTCGATCTAAACGGAATCTGTATTTACCCGATAACCGACAGGCCTGACTGGGATGACTTATCAAGTTACAGCAATTGCGGCCTTTGGGATTTAAACGAAATGGGTAACAGAATCCCACATAATGTATCTATAGAAGCAGTACTAAAAGCACAAGAAAAATTTAAAGATAAAAAAGGCATGTTTGATTTTGTGCTGAACTTATTTAAATAACCCATAAAAATCAATTACCATGGAATTAACAAAAACTAAAACCGGAATTACTTTCAGCGCTTTTGATCTGCTTCATGCAGGCCATGTGCGCATGCTTGAAGAAGCAAAAATGCATTGTGATTATTTGATTGTCGGACTTCAAACCGATCCTACAATAGACCGGCCTGAAAAAAACAAGCCGACACAATCTGTAGTCGAAAGATACATTCAGCTAAAGGCCTGTAAATTTGTAGACGAAATAATTCCGTATGCGACAGAACAGGATCTTGAAGATATTTTGCAGGCACTGCCAATCGATGTCCGCATTTTGGGCGATGAATATAAAGAACTGAATTTTACAGGAAGAGAATATTGCGAAAAAATGAATATTCAATTGGTATTCAATACACGCAACCACCGTTTTTCGAGCAGCGGATTGCGACAAGAAGTATATCAGCGCGAATGCCTGAAAATGGTTTAAGTTTTAAGTCAGGTTTCAGGTTTCACGAATTTGCGTTAAATCTAATCCAATTCATTCCTGAATTCATGGCTGGCTTTTTCGTTTATAAAGTTGTAGTTTTTACTTTTTCTAATTTTCTAATTGCCAAATCCAATTCTCTAATTAACTAAACTATGTCCTCAGAAATTGTTTTAAAATGCAGTAAAGTAATAGCGGCAAAAGACTGGAATATTTCTTTTGCCGAAAGTGCCACCGCCGGAAGAATGAGTGCAACATTCTCAATGAGCCCTGAATCAGGGAAAATTTTGCGTGGCGGCATTGTATGTTATGAAGTGTTCGTTAAAGAACAGATTCTACATGTCCCGCACTCTTATATCGAAAAATATACTCCTGAATCTGCAGAAGTGACGCAGATTTTAGCAGAACAGGCTTCAAAAATTTTTAATTCAGATATCACGGTAGCCATTACAGGTCTTACCACGCCGGGCGGCAGTGAAACAAAAGAAAAACCTGTGGGTACTATTTTCTTTCATATCATTACTCCTATCGAAAAAATCAGGCACCGCGAAGTTTTTTCAGGAACACCAGAGGAAATAGTTTTACAGGCAGTATACAAAACCGCTTCACTGATTATAGAGAGTATCAGCAGCTTGTAAGGAAGAGTTTTTTTTGTTTCAGGTTTATATTGTTTCAAGTTTGAAGTTTCAAGTTTCAGGTCTATTTTTTCAAGTTTCAAGTTTCAGGTCTATTTTGTTTCAGGTTTCAGGTTTAATTGTACAAAAGCGTCAGCGAATTTTTGCATTTAAAGTCCATTTTCATGCAGGTTTTCAAAACGCTCTGAAACACTTCATTCTCTATGCATACTAAACTACTCACTATTTCAAATCAATTGTCTAATTATCACATTATCTAATTTTCTAATTTTCTATCATCCAATAATCTAATTGCCACATTCAAAAAAAACCTGTAATCATGTAACATTAAACGCAAATGCTATAAATCACACCCAATTATCAATTATTAATTTTGGAAGTACAGAATATTAACGTCAAATACTTACCATCATGCTGCCTAATTTTATAACCCGATTATTCGAAAACGAATCTGAAACTTCTGAAAATTATATTGTAGTACAGCTAAATGATAAGGTAATTCCCGTTGATAAACGCACCGTGTACATGGACCCGCTGATCGAATTATTATCTGAAAAGAATTATGGCGAGATTGCTGGCGGCGGCACCGTTAAAGAACTGCCGGGAGAAATTGTTTTCTGCGATATTCAAATCAAACTTTTCGATCAGATCAATGATCTTATGATAGAAGACATTATTCATTGTCTTGAAAATTGCGGTGCTCCAAAAGGTTCAAAATTAATTATCGAAAAAATAGAGCAGGAAATTCCGTTTGGTTTAACCGAAGGAATTGCCGTTTATATTGATGCAGAAAATCTTCAGAAAGAAAGCTATAAAGAGTATGACGTTGATTTTGTTCAGTCAGAAATTCTGAGATTAACTCAGATTACGCAAAAAACCGACCGATATTGGGAAGGAGAAACCACAACCGGTTTATACTTTTACGGACAATCTTACGAAAAAATGAAAGGTGAAATTACACATTTCATTAATACTTATCCGTTATGTCAAGGTGCCAGAATTGCTCAAATAGCTTAAAACGCAGCAAATGAATCCTCCATTATTAGCTTTTAACGATAAAGGAATATACTGCCAGCAGGCAGATGTATATCTAGATCCCTGGCGTCCGGTTACCAATGCCATTATTACGCATGGGCACGCCGATCACTCGCGCTGGGGACATCAAAACTACATTACACATCACACCAACGTACCCATTATAAAACACCGTCTTGGCGATATCAATGTGACCGGAAAAGACTGGAACGAAACTTTTACCGTAAACGGAGTTAAATTTTCGCTGCATCCCGCCGGACATATTATTGGCTCCGCCCAAATTAGGGTTGAGTACAAAGGTGAAGTATGGGTTTTTACAGGCGATTATAAAACAGAAGATGACGGGATTTCGGTTCCGTATGAAGTAGTAAAATGCAATTCATTTATAACCGAATGTACTTTTGGCCTGCCTGCTTTTAAATGGACACCTCAGGCCGAAGTTATGACCGATATTAATAATTGGTGGGCAGAAAACCGAGCCGAGGGAAAAACATCTGTACTTTTTGGATATTCTCTTGGAAAAGCACAGCGTTTATTGAAATATCTTGATACAGATATAGGCAAAATATACACGCATGGCGCCATCGAAAATATGACACAGGTTTTACGCCCTATGGTAGATTTTCCGCCGACTACCAGAATCACGTACGAAACTAAAAAAGAAGATTTACTGGGCAGTATTGTGCTTGCACCACCCAGTGCGCACGGAAGTACCTGGATCCGAAAAATGACACCATTTGTAACTGGTTCTGCCAGCGGATGGATGGCTTTTCGTGGTGCCAGACGCCGTCGTGCCGTCGATCGCGGTTTTGTTTTAAGCGATCACTGTGACTGGACTGGACTTCTGGAAAGCATTCAGGCAACAGGAGCCGAAAAAGTAATCTGCACCCACGGATATTCGGATATTTTCTCTAAATATCTAATAGAATTAGGCTATGACGCCCGAACAGCGCACACGCAATACGAAGGTGAATTAGGCGAAATGGATGCGAAAAAAGAAGTCGAAGAAGAAATAGAGACAAGGGAATAGAAGCAGGAAAATAGAATCAAGAAAAGACCAAAGAATCTGGAAAGAATAAAAATGCTATTCTCCAATCTTGTCACTTGGATGCTGCTTCCTCTCACTTCTGCCCTCTTAAAAAATGAAAAAAAATGAAAAACTTTGCCGAACTTATAAAAGCACTTGACAGTTCTAATAAAACTTCGGTAAAGGTTGATGCCTTAACGAATTATTTCAGGAATGCCAATAACGAAGACAAAGTCTGGACTATTGCAATTCTTTCGCATCGACGTCCGCCGAGACCTGTAAATACTACCTTATTGCGAATATGGGCCAATGAACTGGCTAATATTCCGCTTTGGCTTTTTGAAGAAAGTTATCACATTGTGGGAGATTTAGCCGAGACAATCGCACTCGTTATTCCCACAACAAAAGAACATTCAGACAGAAGCCTGACCGAATATCTTCAGGAAATAATTGCCTTAAAAAAGAAAACAGATAGTGAGAAAAAAGAATATCTGCACGAAAACTGGCTGGCTTTAAATTATTATGAACGCTTTGTTTTTACCAAATTAATTACCGGAAGCTTCAGAATCGGCGTAAGCCAAAAACTGATGACGCGTGCACTTTCTAAAGCCGAAGATATTGATGAAGATGCACTGGCACATAAACTTATGGGCGATTGGAATCCCAATACCATTACGTTTCAGGAATTGATTCTGGATGAAAAAAACAGCGATTACCTCTCAAAACCCTACCCTTTTTACCTCGCATATCCTATCGAAGGCGAACCTTCTAATCTTGGAAATCCTGAAGACTGGAGCGCTGAACATAAATGGGACGGAATCAGGTCGCAAACCATTATTCGTGACAACGAAATTTATATTTGGAGCCGTGGTGAAGAATTGGTTACCGATAAATATCCTGAATTTGCCTCTTTCATCGGAATTATACCGGACGGAACGGTGATTGACGGAGAAATCCTGCCGTATTTAGACGATCAAATTGGCACTTTTAATGATCTGCAAACCCGAATTGGGCGCAAAACAGTTTCGGCAGCAGTGCTGAAAAAATCTCCGGTTATCATTAAAGCGTACGATTTATTAGAATGGAAAGGCGAGGATATCCGAAATCTTCCTTTTGAAGAAAGACGTGTTTTACTGGAAAAATTATACGACGATATTAAGGAAACCGATATTCCGTTACAACTCTCCGAAAGGGTAAAATTTTCTACCTGGGAAGAATTGACGGAAGAGAGAATGCGTTCCCGCGAAATGAAAAGCGAGGGTTTGATGATTAAGAGAAAAGATTCTCCTTATCTCGTGGGGAGAAAAAAAGGCGACTGGTGGAAATGGAAGATTGAACCGCTTGTTATCGATGCGGTCCTCACCTACGCCATGCGCGGCCACGGACGAAGATCTAATTTATTCACAGACTATACCTTTGCATTGTGGCATCAAAATGAAAATAATGAACGTGAACTTGTCACTTTTGCGAAAGCCTATTCCGGTTTAACCGATGCCGAATTCAGAATGGTCGATGACTGGATTAAGAAAAATACGCTCGAAAGATTTGGTCCCGTGCGAAGTGTTACGCCACAGCTGGTTTTTGAAATTGGTTTTGAAGGAATAGCACTTTCTAAAAGACATAAAAGCGGGATTGCAACGCGATTTCCGCGCATTTTAAGATGGAGACATGACAAAAAAATTGACGACGCCAATTCTATTGAGGATTTGAAAGATATGATTTTATAGCAAATAGATGCGGTCTAAACCCGACAGGTTTTAAAAACCTGTCGGGTTGAAGTCACGACAAATACACAATGGTTTAAAATAAAAAAATGAACAGAGAGCAGCTTTTTAATGTAGCAAACGACTGGTTCCGGCAGCAAGGCTGGAAACCTTTTCCGTTCCAGACACAAACCTGGACGTCTTTTCTGCAGGGAAAAAACGGCTTGCTGAACGCTCCAACCGGAAGCGGGAAAACCTACGCCCTCTGGTTACCTATTGTTTTAAATTACATAAAAGACAATCCCAATTATAAAACGAAACACAATCCCGGACTTAAAGCAATCTGGATCACACCTTTACGTTCGCTTTCTGTAGAAATAAAACAAGCGGCGGAAAGAGTGGTAAATGATTTGGGAACTAAAATGACGGTTGGAATTCGTTCCGGAGATACATCGGCAGGTGAAAGAGCCAAACAAAAAGGAAAAATGCCCGATTTGCTGGTGACGACACCTGAAAGTTTACAATTGCTCCTGGCTTCAAAAGGCTATGAAAAAATATTTGGAAATTGTACTGCAATCGTCATTGATGAATGGCACGAATTATTGGGCACAAAACGAGGTGTCCAGACCGAATTGGCCTTGTCTCGATTGAAAACTATCGCGCCAAATATGCGTATTTGGGGCATTTCAGCAACGATTGGAAATTTGCAGCAAGCGCAGGAAGTATTGCTCGGAGTTGATTCTGACGCTTACCATAATTCTGTTTTGATAAAGGCGGTCATCAATAAAAAAATAAAAGTGATTTCGGTTATTCCGGATAAAATGGAAACGTATCCGTGGCGCGGGCACATGGGTTTGCATTTGATTGATGAAGTTGCCAAAATTGTAAAGGCCAGCAAAACCACTCTAATTTTTACCAATGTGCGTTCGGCCTGCGAAATCTGGTTCCAGCGCCTGCTCGAAAAATATCCTGAATTTGCAGGAGAAATGGCGATGCATCACGGAAGTATAAGCCGTGAAACGCGTCTCTGGGTCGAAGATGCCATTAGAAACGAAGAATTAAAAGTCGTGGTTTGTACG
>Ga0247811_1000056_pt1 | contig 41308 bp, 73 predicted proteins | sample UWRJL134311R1_FD_189018 | JGI IMG/M metagenome (GOLD analysis project Ga0247811, IMG submission 189018) | Plant litter microbial communities from Arlington Agricultural Research Station in Wisconsin, United States - UWRJ-L134-311R-1 | ecosystem: Environmental > Terrestrial > Plant litter >...
ATTTTGATAATGGAATAACAAAATTATCTAAAAACATTAAAAATAATATTCGTGCCTCAATTTCAGTAGATAAAAAAGGAATAAGAATCTACGAAGGAAACGAAAAAAGCAGAAGCGAAAGACTAAACCGAAGATTTAATATAGGATAATGGCAAATAACCCACTTTACGATAATTCATTGAGGCATTGGCTAGATTTTACCACACCTAATTATGGTCGTGTAGAAATAACTGAACCATTAAATTTCGATAGCTTTTCCTTTAAGATAAAACAGCGGAACGATGGGTTTGGGCGTGACAAGGAAATAGGAGCGGAGGAAATAGATTTAGAGTTTGGTAATGTTTACGGAGAAAAGGCAGAATTTCCACAAACATTAATTAACGGAACTATTGTATATGAATTATCACATCGTTTGGATTTGTTGTTTGAGGCAAAAAAAGAGGGTGGTTCAGAGTGTGATATAAAATACATTGTAAGCCAAAATGATGTTGATTTTGTAATGGGTTTGCTTGATATTCCTGAAAGCACGGATGATTGTTATTCTTATCTAAAATGCTCGGTTGTTCAGAACACAAACAAAGCCTTAATTGAGCGAAAAAAGGATATTAAGGCTAATGTTTTTTCTACAGTCGATACGTTTGGAAACCCACAAATACCATTAGAAAAGACAAAGGTACTGCTTAAATCAAAACCTATAATACAATCAAGCAAATGGGGCGATAAGTCAGTAAACAATATACAGCAGATAGGAACGGCATTAAATTGCCAAATATCAATACCTGTATCAAACAAGCTTTTAAAAAGCGACATTCAAGATTCATATGCGCCTTTCGATGTTGTTTTTCAAGGTCTTGACGTGACATTTGAGGAAAACAATAAATACCGTTACGCAAATAGTTTTCTTACGGCAAAAGAAGCGCTGTCTGGGATAAAGTTAAAAATAAACAAGCTGTCTGTTTCAGGCACAACAAATTTGGGAACTTACACATTGAACATTACGCGGGCAATATTTGATGATGATGGTAATTGGGTTGCAAATGTTGGCGATGCAATACAGCCTATAATAGAAGAAAACTTTGTTTCAATAACCGATCAGGATTATGAAATAGACATTCCGGATATGAATCAAGGGGAAACACTAAATGTTTCAATGACTTGCTTTTTTGCAACTTCCGGACTTGTTTCTTTTGATATGAATTTCACAAGCTTCTCAATTGAATCTATGGAAATAACTCTAACATCTACCGCAATAAATAGCGTGATAGATGGAGTGCCTTATTTTGATTTTCTTGAGCATGGAATAAAGTCAATATCTGGACTTGAATTTGTAGCAAACGACATGGAAACAGGAGAGTTTAAAGATCAATTCGTCTTTAACGGTAATCTTATAAGGCAAAAAATAAACACTCCTTTAAACTTTGTTTTCAAGGACGAAATGAATGACCTTAAAGAAACAAATTCTGATTATCAGATTTACAATGACAAGGTAGGTGTTTTTCAATATCCGGACTTTTACAGGTTTCAGGACATGGGGGCGTTTTTACAGATACCTGATTTAAAGTTTGAGCGTAAATTTAACGATAGGTTCAAAAAGATAAGCCTAAACTATTCATACAAGACTTACGAGCAGGACAGGAACGAACAAAATACGGTTGATGCTTTTCATACAGAAGCTCAATTTCTTTTCCCAAATACAAAGGTCGATGAAGATTTACCCATAGCAATAAATCATATACGTGATCCCTTTACAATTGAAACCGCAAGGCGTGAGGCAATCAGTTCAACAACAGCATTAACCACCGATGACAAGATATTTATAATTGATTGCGTTCAATTACCCGAAGGAAGCACAGGAACAATAACAAGACAGTTGCAGATGCAAGTTAGAGAGCCGTTTGGGTTAAACATCCGCTCAAATGGTTTTAAATGGAGTCTTTTAGGATTTGAAAATGCAGATTTGGTAACTATAACATTTGGAGAAAATCAAGGTGATTACTATGTACTTCAATATACCGATGATATATTGGAACTTACAACTGTAGGATTAACATTGCCTGAATTTTCAGGCTTATCATTAATTACCTTTAAATATCCTTTGAGTGGTGTAAGCTGGGTTAACCGAACAGATGAGGGATTTGAACTTATAGAGAATATCGAAAATGCAAACGAGGTTTCAAACCTGAAGTACACAATAAAAAGAAACCTGACAAGAAACGCCTGGAGCAGTTACTTGGCTACTATATGCAAGGACAATTTGGATGGAGTCATACGAAATACTGATTTCAAGGTTAACGGATTGCTTACAACTCAATTTTATGGTGGCGAAATACTAGAGGAAAAAGCCGATATTATTGTTTCTACATTGTCGGAAAAGATTCTTGATAAGTATGAATACAAAACACAGGTCGCGATAGGTTTTGAAGAGGCAAAGCAATTGATTGAGGATGTTATAAATTTGCGTGGATTCATAAGGATTTACGACACCCAAAATCGAGTTATTAAAATACATCCTAAGCTTTTAGATATGAGCTGGGCTGATGGGGTTATGGAGATAGTCGGTGAAAGCAGAAATGAAAGCGATTTTATTGTTATCACATCGAATACAGAAGGAATAAATATCTTCAATGTTGGATACGATACGATTATTAACCGTGAATTGGATTGGTTCAAGATAATTAATGATTATGTTCAGATATTCGACAACGACCAAAAACCCCTTATAAATGCAACAAACTTTAGAAAAATAAGCGTGAACGGTATATTATTTACAGATGTAGATTTATTTTACCAAACTTTGGATAATTTATAGTAATTTTGCTTTAATCAATGTTGACGATAACATAGATATTTATGGACTATTCTTTCTTAAGGCTATTACCCACATTTACAGAGGCTAAACAGATGATGTTAGACCCCAAGCAATCAACGCACCGTTATTACGATTGCATAGCCTTGCATCCAAACGAAACCTACCTTCAAATTACGGCATCTAAAACAGATATAGTCTTTAATGGCTCTTACAAGGTTTCAATAATCGACGGATGCGAAAATGAACTGAAAGACATTTCTGAAACAGTTACTATCTTTGAATTTTTTGATAGATTTGGAGTAGCACAGATAACATTCGAAATTGCAGGAATAGGACAAAGTTGGTACGGAATGCCTGTCTATTTGAAGTTTGAAAATACTGTAGGAATCGAAAGATTTTATTCAAACGCATTTGTGGTCACAGATGAAGATACAAACGAAACAGTAAGATTAAACTATAAGTCTTACGGATTCTTTCAGGGAACGGACTACACAAATTCTCCTTATCTTCAATCGATAAGGATTAAGGCAGAATTTCAGAACACCGATGATGCAACGGAAAACTCAACTTACACCCAAACAAGCGGTAATGTATTATCATTAAACCCTACAATCGTGTTTCCTGAAAAATTCTTAACCGATTACATAAACAATTTCACTTTTAAGGCTTTGGCGGTTGCCTTAAAGTCGGATGTTTGCTATTTGGATTTGTATAGGGTAACTGACAGACCGCAATTAAAGAACGGAGAGCCTATAGGGAACAGCAATATGACCTCTTGTGAGTTTACCGCACACCGTAATTTTGATGACAAGATTGATGATGTAAACCAACTAACGCCAGCGTTTAGTATTGTTTATAAATACCCAACAGGAACAATAAACACATCATTAACCGAAACAAACAAAATATCAGTTACTTTCAACAAATCAATTGTTTTGGGTATTGGTCAATTAAAGATTTTTGGCGTTGGTGGTTTCCTTATAGCAACATTGACACAAAGTGATTTTACGGTAGTCGGAAACGGCATTGTTTCGGATGGATTTATTTCTGATTACATACCTGATTTCGGTGATTACTACATAACATTTACCGAGGGATTGGTTACCTCAATTTCAAACGAAAACATTTCAATAACGAATAATTCAGAATGGACTTTTAAATTTAGTGCCGGCGATTGGTTGGCTGATGATTTTGATTCTGATGATTTCCTAATATACGAATAATTATGAGTACAAAGGCAACAATACAGGCTATTATAGACGAAATAGCGGACGGAGAACCAAACACAGCGCTAGAGGCTAGAACGGCATATAATGCGATTCTGAACGAATTATTTCCTACTGTTTACTATTCTGCATGGAACGCCAACGTAAAAACGGCAAGTCTGTTGACGGGATTTAGGTATTTTTTAACCTTCCAAAAGACAGGGAACAGGGTTTTTTTAAACGGATTTTTTACCACTTCTTTAGGCGCTCCTATAGATACCGATGTTTTTGCGTTTACGGATGACGAGTTTAATAATTTAAACAATGGAACAGACATAACGGATTTTACATTTGAAACATCTTCAGGGTACAGATTTACAATGACAGACGGTGTTTTTCAAACAAAATCAGTTATACCCTTAAACACTCCTATATATTTCAATTTTTCATACCCAACAAATCCTTAATCATGGCTTTTATCCAAATAAGAAAGAAGTTTGAGAATGTATGGGAACACGTTTCCGATACAGGTATATTTATGCTTTCAAAGTTCTACTTTAAACTAGATGACAACGGTTTTCAGATAGTTGAAAGGGGCGGTGTAAAAAGGCACATTTACCAATTATCCGAAATAACGGTTTATGATGATACAGGAGCAGGTACACCCGAAACATTTACGAATCAAGTGACGTTATATAATAGACTTCTTGATTTGAAATATACAGGTTTTGAGGCTTCATTGATATTTCCACCAAGTCCTATTTCTGATTTGACTGATTACAAGGTAGATTTCGAATACGAAGGAGTTAATAATTTTTCAATACCTACAAATGTAGTTGTAGTTTCGGTTCATTTGAATATATCATTACTAACAACATCTCAATATACACGTTTAGGGTCTGTTCTAACCATTATACCGACAATGGTAACAGATGATGTGATTAACGTAAGAGGTATAACATTATAATTATGGGAGGATTCAGTAAATTTCCTAAACTATTGCTTTCGCTTCTTCCGACTTTAAATAATTCGGCAACAAAGATATTGGTTAGGAATGATGATACGGGAGAGGTTGAGTATATAGATAAGTCAACTATAAATGGCACAGTTACAGAAGTTACAGGTGTATCAGGCGAAATTACAGTTGATGCAGGAACAACAACACCTCTTATAGGAATAGACCCAGCATATACGGCAAGCAAGCAAGACACTCTAACAGAGGAAAACTTGGGCGAGTTTATGGATTTGGAACTTGCTACAAAGTTAACGCCTGGATTAACCGATACATTATTGGCTAGAGATATTCTTACTGGAAATGCAGTTGAAGTAACGGTTGGAAGTGTTGTTGGTTTGGCAAATGCTTATGCAGATTCAAAAGTACAGGATAGCATATCAGATGGCACAATAGACAAAGCACCAAGTCAGAATGCCGTATTTGATGCTTTGGCTTTAAAAGCAAATGCAAATAGTGTTGTTTATTCAAAGTTAATGAGTATTAATTCGTCGATAACGGGAACAACATCGGAAGTGTTTGTAGGTTCAATATTGATTCCTGCTAATACAATGTCGGTCGGTCATAGGATGGAGATTAAAATGGCTCTTTCAAAATTAGGCGCTGTTTCAAACAACTTTAATCCAGCAATATACATAAGTCCAACGGGTGGGGGAATATCTGGTGAAAAGATAATGACAGGAAGGATAGCGACAACAGCTAAATTTTCGGTTAATTCAAGGAATTTAGAGATAAAATCAGGATCTATAAGAGCCCTAAACTTCACAACTCCAATAGTAACCGATGAGGCTGAATTGCCTACGGCAAATTTTCAAACTACGGCAACACCTATAAATTATACGATAGATAATTACCTAAACATAGTAAGCGCTTGCAATTTGTCGACCGAAACTTCAGTAATAGAATATGTATCAGTAAATATATTTAGATAATGAAAAAATTATACCACATATACGACCCTGAAAACTCAAATAGAGTTACGGCTTTACTTTCTGAAACAATACTAGAATTTTCAATAAATCATAGCGTAAATGGAGAGTTTGACCCAGCTTTTGATATTGAAAATGATTGTATAATTGACTTGAAAATATTTACTCAAGAAGAAAAAGAATGCTTATGCAGTCAGGAGCTTGCTGAATTAAAAAAAGAAAATGATTTAGTTATAGATGATTTAGTTTATACTCACGTACAAAGATTGGTGATGGATAAAATAGAAATTCCACAGTATATAATAGATAAGAAAGAGGAATTAAAATCTTCATATCACATACAAAAACAGGCCATACTAAGAAAGTATGGATTAACAATTAACCCATAAATATTTTTAAAAATGAAAAGATTATTTTTATTATTTGTTTTTTTTATTGCTTCGAGTTCTTTTGCTCAGTATGATCAAAGCCTTAATGGTTATGATAGAGATCCTATAATCAGGAATGATGAATATCAAGCCTTATTGGTATCTAATTTCATAGATAGCTCATATATAGGAACATATCGTTCTTATGATGCAAATATAATGAGTGTGCCAAAGCATTTATTTAAAATAAACACGAATCAAGTAATCAATTTACAGGATACAGTAGATACCTACGGTTATCTAAAAATTGAATCAGACCCATCCGTGCCGTCATGGTCAAAACAACCCGCTAAACCAACGTATAATGTTTCGGAAATAACAGGATATACAGCACCTATAAATTATACATCAGGAACAGGAATTGATATTTCTTCTGGAGTCATAAGTACAACTGCAAAACGCCAAGAAACGTATTCAGGAACTACAAACGCAAGCGGTCAATATACGGTCGTATTTTCAAATTCCTATTCGGTAGCTCCAAACATTCAGGCCAACATTATAGGAGGATCGGACACCCAAAATATACGTATTACATCGATAGGCACTACAGGATTTACAGTTACGGTCAGGAATCGAACTGATGTAGTAGGACTGTTGCCTACGTGGAGCAATGTAAACGGCGCCTCTGTTGATGTACTCATAACACAGAAATGATATGAAAAAAAGAACTACACACGCCTTTACAGCAAAGGCATTCGAAACACCTACACCGACTTGGGCAAAGAATATGTTTAGGATCACTTTTGTTTTAACCGGAGCGATTACGATATTCATTGCAGGAACGAATATCGTTGACGAGAGCTTTAAATACGAACTCATGCTGGGAATTAAATCACTAGATGCAGTTGTATGGGGATTGTCAAAGATGTTCGGAGTAGAGATTGAAAAATAAACCCTTAAATAAATTTATATGAAATTAGTTATTGCATTAGACAAAAAGCCCACTGAATTGGAATTAGAAAAGATTGAGGAAGTAGCAAAAGACCTTCAACTTTTTGGTTTTACAGTTGAATTAATAGGATCAAGACCAAACGACCGTTAATGAAATGGTTGCTTTACATAGCGTTGCTTGTATCGATAATTACCTTTAATACTTGGATGTATTTACCAAAAGGTAGTTTTTATATTGGCAACGCTATCTTTATTTCGTTGATTTGCTACTACATATATTACAATTTTAAGAAACATTGGATTGCATTTTTATTATTTTCTTTATCTTTGAATAATTTAGTTGATGAATTATTATTCGATAATACTAAAATTCAGTTAAACGAGTTGTTTTTTACCCTAATTATAGTTTATTTTATTTATAAGAATTATGCCAGAAAAAAACCTACCGATAATAGATGAAACACTGGCACTGTTTGTTAAGGTACTAATTCCCGCATTGGTAGGGGTTAGCGTAAAAATAGCTGTAGAAATGGGAAGGAAACAAATGACAATTAAGAGGGCGGTTATATCCATAATTTCGGGTGTTGGATTAGCCTGGCTATCATCAGGATTGGTAAATAGATTTATTGATTCTGATATTCAACCGCTTGTCATAGCAACGGTTGCGATTACGAGTGAAAAGATTGTTGAATACGCATTGTATAAACTAAACATAGATGTTTTATTTGGCAGTTTGATTGATGCCGGAAGAACTTTCTTGATTAATTTAATAACCGGTAAAAAATAGAAATATGGTAACTTCATCACAAGCATTAAAAAAATACGGAGATCCAAATTTAGCAACTACCCAAGCTAAACATTTTGAGTTATGGGTTGTAGATGCCGATATTTTAGAAGCCTTTAAACACGTAAAGTTTTCAGCTTTGGGAACTATTGGTTTTCCTAAAAAGATATTTATAAACAAGGACATGAAACCCACTTTGCAAAATGCATTAAGGACTCTTATTTGCAGGGGTTTTAGCAAAGAATTAAAAACATGGGATGGTGTGTTTGTAATTAGAACAAAAAGAGCTTTAACTTCGCTTAGTTTGCATTCATGGGCGATTGCAGTAGATGTAAACCAAGCCGAAAACCAATTGAACATGAAACCTAAATTATCGGCTGAATTTGTAAAGTGTTTTACCGATTGTGGTTTTGATTGGGGTGGCACATGGACACGTAAAGATGGGATGCACTTCCAGCTTTCTAAAATATAACTTTGTATTGAAATAATTTATATATTTGCTCCAATGAAAACAACAATGTTACATACTCAACGCATACTAGACCCGATATTTTTATCAGGAGGTACAAGCGTATAGGTATATTTCAACATAATATATTTTACTAAACCTCCTTTAATCGGGAGGTTTTTTTATTTCTAGTAGCGAAGTTAGGTTTCATGCTTCCCTTGGACGGAAGAGTACGCAGGTTCGAATCCTGCCTATTAGACAAAAGGTTTATTGGTGTAATGGTTAACATTGGAGCTTGTCACGCTCTAGCAAAGGGTTCGATTCCCTTATAAACCGCAATTTGTCCTAATAACTCAGTTGGTTAGAGTATCTCACTCATAATGAGGCGGTCGGTGGTTCGAAACCATCTTAGGACACAAATTACAATATGATGCAATTGGTTAGCATAGCAGATTTTGACTCTGCCTATTTAGGTTCGAATCCTAATATTGTAACAAATGGTGCTATTACGCTAAACGGTTAAGCGGTTGGACTGTGAATCCAATGATGCGAGTTCGATTCTCGTGTAGTACCCGAAAAATGCACGTGTGGCTTTATTGAGAATTGGCACATCTTGGCGGTTTAGACCCGTTAGCTTTGGAGGTTCAAGTCCTCTCACGTGTACAAAATTCAGTATAGTTTAACGGATAGAATTCAAGGTTACGACCCTTGCGATGGCAGTTCGAATCTGTCTACTGAAACAAAATATTTAAAGCCTTTCATCCGATAGGCTTTTTTATTCAAAACATTTACTATATTTGAATCCTTATTTATTAATAACTAAAATTTAAAATTATGAAGAAACTATTGTTGTTGGCTTTTTGCATTGGGTTGTTTAGCTGTTCAGGCGAAAGCACCTTTGAGGAATTAAAAGAAATAGAAATTGTAAAACAAGAAAAATCAAATTCCGATATAGAATTGATTTTAGTAAACGAAAAAGGCACATTAAAACTTGTTGAAATAGTAAGGGGCAATCCTTCTCCTGTTGAAACATGGTTTATTATTTGCGGTAATGGACATCCTTCATCAACAAATACAGGTAATTTTTGCGCAACAGATGGACACGGAGGATACGTAAGGGTGAATTGGATAACTGGAGCGCCTCCTGGTCCTGATTGGTGTAGTGGTGGGCATTATTATCTAGGATGGTATGATGCAGAAGCTATTACCTATTGTTCTAAGAGGGTCGCTTTTTGCGGAGCTTGCTAAAAAACTAAACCGTTTCGAAAGAGGCGGTTTTTTTTATTTATCTTTGATTAAACAAAAAAACAAAATTATGCCGATTGATTACAAAAAGTATCCTGCAAATTGGTTATCCGAAATCAGGCCGAGAATAATGCAAAGAGCTAATAATACTTGCGAATGTGAGGATTGTGATTTTAAACATCTTGAAGAAGTATTTGCGGTAAGACATAAAGGCAAAACAACAGGATGGTTTCGGAGTTTTGAATTAGCAAATTCATTGCCTAAAACAATTGAAATGAAAAAAGGTAAAATTATCGACAACCCTAAAAAAGTAAAGGTAGTTTTAACGATTGCACATTTAGACCATGACGAAAATAATAAAGATGTAAAAGATGATAGGTTAATGGCTATGTGCCAAATATGCCACTTACGATATGATGCGAAAGAAAAATATAGAAGAAGAAATGAAGGCACTAATTAAAATACTATTTCTCATCTTCCTGACATCAGGAATATGTTCATGCGACATCCAAAAGGAATCCGCAAAGCAAAAGAATGATATTGATTTTACCGAGCGTATCGAAACAAAGGAAGTAAGAAAAGGCGATACAGTAACCTACATAGTTCCAAATGTTATTTACAAAGATACGGTAATCACAACCGTAAGCCGTCAGGGGACTGTTTTAAAGACTTATTACGACAATAACGGCAATATTTCTAAATCAGACTGCATCGGTGCTGAGATAGAGCTTTTACGGAATGAAATAAGAACTTTAAACGATAAAACTATAACGAAGGAAAAAACCAAAGAGGAAAAATATTTTGATAATCCGTTTCTTTGGGTAATAATTGTAATTGCAGTTATCATTATATTAAAAAAATAATTATCTTTGAATTAATAATTTTGGTTGGTTAATTAGAAAAAGCGTTCCTGATAACAAAGAGAACGCTTTTTTGTTTATATTTGTTTTATCGGAAGCCGAAAAGATTTTAGAGTAGGCAGTAACCATGAAAAATAAAAGAAAATGGTAACGTATTTTAACAAAAAAGATTTAGTAGATTTTGGAAGGTTTTTATTGTCGGAAGAAAGAACGAAAAGTATCAACGACAATTACCTAGAAGGTGACAACATCACCAAGGAAGAAAGACTTAGAGAAGTATATCATGCTGACGTTGAAAACTTCTTAGAATCAATTAAAAAATCACACATTCAAGTATTGTAGTTTCATGTTTTTGTATTGTTTTTGGTTAACCCGCCTAGAGATAGTCGGGTTTTTTATTTGTTAATGTTTTGTTAAATATATGTTTTCTATTTTGAAATAAGAAAACAAAATACTTATCTTTGAACTCAGATAACAAATAACATTAAAACACATATTATGCTTTACGTAAAAATAACAAGAGAAGAGGCTTTAAAAATAGGATCAAGAGATTACGGAATAACATCTGGAAAAAGAAATAAAGATGGGAATAGAGAAGATATATATTTTTGCTCAAATTTGATTTTCATAAAAAATTTCGATAGAGAAGAAAAAGAATTTATTGAGATATAATATTTGTATCAGAATTAAAAACAACAATTAAAAACAAATATTATGACAACTCAAGACTACAACAACAAAGCAATCGAATTAAACGCAAAATTTCCAAACCTTAAGGCAGAAGTAGTAAAAAATTGGAACGGTACAAGTTTAGAAATAAAAGTTATAAATTCTGACAAAGCAAAAACGTTAAGAGAAATGTACAGAAAATTTAATTTCACTTTCTAAAATGACATACGAAGAAATAATATTAGAATTAACATCGGTAAACTTAGATAAAGAGTTTACCGATGAATTTGAAAACTATATAAGTTCAGAGCTTTTATTGTTACTAAAAAATACAGATAAAATTAATTCAACAGGTTCTTTAATAAGATTACTTCTTAAAAAGTGGAAACCCGAAACAGAACAATGGATATATTGGCATCAGGTTTTATTTTATTTTATGAATCCTGATTTCGCTAAGACAAAGGAAATGTTACCAATTAAAAAATAATATAAATGCAAAACAACATCTTAAAGAATTACATCGAGCAAAGCGGTTTATCGCTTAGGGAATTATCGGAAAAGTCAGGGATAAACATTTCAAGACTTTCAAGGGCACAAAACAGCAAGCGATTAAGCACAGATATTACATTAGAGCTATCATTTGCTTTAAAATACACCAAAGTATCAATCAAAGGAATTGAGAACGGAAAAGAAGTATTTTTAAATTTAGAAATAAAGTATTAGTTATGGCAACACATCATTTAAGAGTTGTTTGTTCTGAACAAGGATGTAACGAGACAAGACATTACGATTATCCAAACAGAAAAGAATATAATGAGGCTATTATAAGGCATAAAAACAGTAAATGCACAAGGCATTTAACGCCTGAAAAAGTTTTAGGATTAAATAATTTGATTGTGACAAAAGATTTAGAAAACAAAGAATCATCTTATGAAAACCTTAAAAATCGTATGTTTTGGGATGGAAAAAATGGATTTATATACGGTGAAGGGTTCAAAGCTTTTTCTGAGGATTTTCCAAAGGGCACAGTTTTAAGGATAACTGCACAAATAATACTTCCTGAAAATGTGTAACTATGACCACAACTATCTAGGTGTTGGAAACTCACAGCACCCAGCTAACCTACCCGAAATAGATTCGGAAGAGGAAAAAGAACTTACAATACGTGAGGCCTTGGAAACAGGGTTTGAAGATAAGCTTTTAGAGGCTATAGGACGAAACGAAAAACTTTTAAACAGCATACATTCAGAATTAGTATTCATTAGGGAATATTCAGCACAGAAACACGACACGTTTCTAAAAAACAGGATTACTAAATTTTTAAAAACATTGGAATAATGGAAAAATTTAAAGGAACAAAAGGAATTTGGTCTTGGAGAATTAACTCTAAATCAAGAAGAACAAGGATAGAAGTAAATATTCAAGAATATTCTGATAGACCGGAATTTTTGCAAAATATTCATTCTTATATTTTGGATGAAGACCAATGTACTGCAAAAGGATGCAGTTGTATTTCTGAAAATTTAGCAAATGCCAAATTAATAGCATCAGCCCCTCAATTATTAGAAGCATTATCAGATTTAGTAAGATTTTGCGAAGAAAACAATGTGGGTGCGGAATTGGAATTAGCAAAAAATGTAATCCAAAAAGCAACTGAATAACTAAAAACAAAAACCATGAAAAAAATACTCTTAAATATTTTCAGAAACATCGAGCAGAAGAATAAGGCTCAAATGATTTTAGAGCTTTTAACGGTAGAAAGTACCATTGAGGAAAGCGTAACACTATACAACAAAGTTAAGGCTGATTTTATGTATAAAATGGCTCAAGAAAAGGAGCGTTTGAAAAAGGAAACAATGCTTATTGATGGTATAAAAGAAATAAAACCCTACAACTCCGATTTCGACAAACCATTAAGCCAAGTCGAAAGAGATTACGCAAACACAGTTGAAACTAATTACGAATTTGTTAAACCAAATTAAAATATGGATTTATTAACAGGAAAAGCAAAAGAAGATTTTGAAAAATGGATTGAAAAAGAAATGTTTCATTTTGGATTTAATTTAGACCAACAAAGAAATTCAATAAACGATTTATCGGATTTGTTTTTAAATGCCTTAATTATCGAATGGCTAGATTCAGTTGGAATAAATATTATATTGACTTGTGAATTTGATTACGGTTATGAAATATTAGACAAAAGATATGAAGTTATGGAGGAATTAAAAAAATGGTACGATACGCGCCACGAAGCAACAACCCATGCAATAAAAAAAGCAAACGAAATATATAATAACCAATAATATGCAAAACACAATAACAATACAGGAAACACCATTTCCACATAAAGAGGAAATGACAATCGGAGCTATAAACATTGGACTTGGAATAACCGCGATAATCATCATTATCGTATTAATGAAAAGGCTAATGTATTGGCAGGACAAATTCACGGAGCTTTACAACTCAATGATTGAAGATGTAACGGATTTACAGCGTAAGCTAAACTCACAAAAGAACAGCTACGAAAGTAAAATCGACAAATTGGAGGAAGTTATTCATAACCTTGAAAATAATAAAAAATGAAAAGAGAAATAAAATTTAGAGCACAAAGAATATATTCTGAAGAATGGAATTACTTTGATTTAGGAGAGTATCTAACAATGGATGATAAAATACAACCTGATATGCTCCAATATTTACATAGAAATATTTGTCAATTCACAGGATTAACCGACAAAAATGGAAAAGAAATTTACGAGGGGGATATTGTTAAAGCATTAACTGAAAGTGGTTTTGATCACGGAGAACATAAAGGCGAGTTATTTGAAGTTTATTTTTTCGTGAATAATGGAGGATGGTATATCAAAAGAGAATACCGAGAATACGAAAATATGAATCCATTGAAAGAAATGCACGAACTGGTTGCTAATTGTGATTTAGAAATAATAGGGAATATTTACGAAAACCCCGAATTATTATGAACCGCCGGGAAAGAATAAGCTTTTTCATCGTTAAACTTGTCTTATTTGGATGGGTTTATATACTCTTAAAATTTATTTACAGTTACTTTAAATATCTATGAAAACCCTTTCAAACAAAGATAAAATTCCTTATCTTTAAGTAATAAAAACAAACAAAATATTTACATTATGAGTACAGAAAAATTAAATATTTATCAAAAACTTGCATCAATTCAATCAGAGGTTAAAGGACTTGGTAAAGATAAAGACGGACACGGTTATAAATACGTGACCGGTTCAAAGGTTTTAGAACACGTGAAGCCGTTAATGATTAAACACGGTATTTTATTGAAGCAAGAAGTCATTTCAATTGAAAACGAAAGGCAGGATTATACCTTAAAAAGCGGAAGTAACAAATCAGAAATACTTTCCAAAGTAATGATGAAATTCACTTGGATTGATTGCGAAACAGGCGATAAAGACGAAAACAGTTTCGGTGCAAACGGTCAAAACGATTGGGATAAGGGTGTCGGTTCGGCTTTAACTTATGCCGAGCGTTACTTCTTGCTTAAATACTTCCATATCAATACCGATGAAGATGATATTGATAATCCTGAACGCAAAGCAGAAGAATTAGCTGAACAGCAAAAAATTGAAAAGCAACAAGCCGAAGCCAAAGAAAAAGAAGAATCAAGATTGTTAGAAATTAAATTAGATTTGGATAGTTCGGGAACAATTGACGAATTGGCAAAAAAGTACACAGCTTTATCTCCAAAAGATAAAAATACATTTCTAAAACAAAAAGAAGAATTAAAAGAAAAATTAACCAAATAAAACAAAAACATTATGTCAAAAGATTTAGCACAACAACAGCAAGAGTGGGATTTACACGAAAACGCAGAAAATTTAGTTCCATTGGAATTTACCGAAGAAATTAAGCCCGACTTATTTGGTTTGGAAGTTGCAAAAGCTACCGAAATGGTTAGCGGACTTTCAACAACTTTAGCCGAAAGAGAGGTTTTAAAAAATGCTTATGCCGATGTTATCAATTTAGAAATTACAACAGAAACTTTGCCAGTATTCAAGGAATTGCGTTTAAAAATCGTAAAGAATAGAACACAAGGTATTGAAAAATGGCATAAAAACAACAAGGCTTTTTATCTTGCTGGTGGTCGTTTCGTTGATGCAGTAAAAAACAAAGAAATTGTTGTCAATGAAGAAATGGAAGAAAAGCTTTTGGAAGCTGAAAAGTTTTTTGAAAACCAAGAAAAAGAAAAAGCAAGGTTATTGAATGAAAGCAGAATAGAAAAGCTAAAAACATACGTAGAAGATACTACTGGTTTAGATTTTTCTCCAATGACTGATGAAGATTTTGATGATTATTTATTAGGTAAAAAAACACGTTTTGAAAATGAACAAAAAGAACGAGAAGCCGAAGCGTTAAGAATCGAAAATGAAAGGCTTGCAGAAATAGAAAGACAAAAATCAATTGAAGCCGAAAACGCTAAACTAAAAGCGGAAGCAGAAGCCAAAGAAAAAGCACTTGCAGAAGAAAGAAGATTACAAGCAGAAAAAGAAGCTAAATTGTTGGCTGAACAAAAAGCTATTGCCGATGCAAAGGAACGTGAAATAGAAAGGGAAAGAGCCGAAGCTAAAATTAAGGCAGATGCTTTAGAGGCAGAAAACCAACGAAAATTAAAAGAGGAACGTGAGGCAAGGGAAAAAGCAGAAAACGAAATCAGACTGCAAAAAGAAGCCAAAGAAAAAGCTGATTTATTAGCAAAAAAAGAAGCTGAAAAGTTAGCTAAAGCTCCAATTAAAAAACAACTTAATGTTTGGGTGGATGATTTCTCTATTCCTGTTTCTGAAATTAACCATGCTAAAAGGATTGAAATTGAAGAAAAGTTTTTTGCATTTAAAAAATGGGCAAGAACAGAAATTGAAAATATGTGATGGAAATAACCATTATTAAAACCTTATCAGGAGTCTTTAAACCTTGTTACGATAGTGATTATGAAAACTCTAAAAAGATACCTTTAAACACTCCATTTACGGTTAAATATACAAAGAAGCGTAATATAAAATTCCATCGTAAGTTTTTCGCTCTTTTGAATATGGTTTATCAGAATCAAGAGCGTTACAATTGCATAGAGCATTTACGAAAAGATTTAACTATTGCATCTGGATTTTATGAAATACGTTACGGTTTGTCAGGAGAGGAAATAACGGAAGCCAAAAGCATATCATTTTCAAATATGGATGAAATAGAATTTAGCGAGCTTTACAGTCGGTTTGTCGATACGGTTGTAAAATATTTTGAGTTCGACAGGCAGGATATAGCAGATAATATAGAACAATTCTTTTAACAATTAATAAATACAATATGGAAGTATCAGGAAAAATAAAACAAATCAATGCTGAACAACAAGTATCGGCATCATTTAAAAAACGTGAGTTAGTTGTTACAAGTCAGGAGCAATATCCGCAACACATTTTAATCGAGTTTGCACAGGACAAATGCGATTTACTAAACAGTTACAAAGTAAATGATGAAGTAAAAGTTTCAATCAATTTACGAGGAAGAAGCTGGACAAACCCACAAGGGGAAGAAAAGTTTTTTAATCAAATTCAAGGCTGGAAAATTGAAAAGTTAGGAGCTACACAGCCACAAACTCAAAATAATCCAAGAGAGTTTGAGCCAGCAACAAACTTTAAAGAGGAGGAACACGATAATCTTCCGTTTTAGGATATGCTAAGCACCGAACAAATAACAACTAGATACGGAATATCACGGCAATATTTCAGGCAAAGAGCAAAAGATAAAAACGTTAATCCAATTGTAAACCATAAAGGTCATTTTAGATATAAGCAAGCCGACATAAGAAAAGTAATGAAAGGATTTGTTCCGAGTTACAAATTTACAAATGACAGCAAAAAAATTGACGTTATCGAAACATATTTTGGTTTCGGAACAGAGGAAAACGTTTCTTTGGCAGTTGGTGTAAGTGGAAGTTTCGCAAAGAGTACAATCAGAGAATGGAAACAAACAGGATTTATAACTATAAAATCTAAACTATGAAAACACAAGATCTTTTTCAAGATTACGAATTTCCGAAAACAAACATTCAGGAAATACTTTTGACACTAATATTACATGGTCACGTTTCAATATTTGATTATGCGTATTTAAGTGGATTTAGAACTCGAATAAGCGAATTAAAGCTTAAATACGGAATTAACTTAAACCGAAAGACCGAAACACGCTGCAATAAGTTTTCAAACGAATATCGCTACTCAATTCATTTCTTACCCGAATCAGAAAAAGAAAAAGCAATTCAGCTTTATAACAAACTAAATAAAAATTAGATTATGGAACTACTAACAGGAAAATCGAAAGAGCATTTTTTAGAATGGTTAGATAAACAGGATTTAGCACCTTACAAAGTTATGTTCGATGAAGTGCCTTTAATTGTGCAGGCATCTTATATTATAGAGTGGTTTGATATTGTTGGTTGTGTTATTTGCATCGGAAATATATATTACGATGGTTATCATTTTAATTGGAATATAAATATGACAAAACCCGTTAATTCTGAAAATGGTTATGAAACAAGAGCAGAAGCCACAACCGAAGCAATTAAATCAGCAGTAAAAATATACAACGAAAAACACATTTAGTATTGTGTATTGAATTATTATTTATATATTTGCAATAGCCATTTTAAATAGTGGCTATTTTTACCACATAAAAGTAAAAAATGTTAACTATGGAAGTTAAAAAAGAGATTAGAAAAGATTTATACACGCAAACCGAATACTCTAAATTAATAGGTAAATCAGTTGCTTGGGTAAATAGATTGATAAAAGAGCAAAAAGTAAATACCGTTACCGTAAATGGAGCTGTATTAATTAAGCTCTAATTTTTTGTATTAAAAAGTTAAAAATGTTAACCAAATGAGAGATAGCACTATTATTTACAGAAGTTTTTACGAAGCAATTAAAGAATTGCCAAAAACAAATCAAGCCGAAGTTTGGAACGCTATTTTTGAATTCTCATTAAATTTCAATGAGATTGAATTATCGGGTTTAAGCAAAACAATATTTACACTAATAAAACCACAGCTTCAAGCAAATATATCAAAGTTTTTAAACGGAAATAAACCAAAGCAAACAAAAAGCAAAACAGAAGCTAATGATAAGCTAGAAGAAAGCAAAACAGAAGGCAATGAAAATGTAAATAACAATGCTAATGAAAATGTAAATAACAATGCTAATGAAAATATACCCGCTTATGAAGTTTTCTTATCTTATGGTTTAGAAAAAGAACCAAGTGTTAATACTTCGGCTTTAAAAAACAAATATGATGCTTGGTTAGCTAATGATTGGAAAAATGGAAATGACAAACCAATTAAAAACTGGAAATCAGCATTGCTTCAAACCATGCCTTATATTGAAAAAATAAAAAAGACAGCACCCGAAGGACACTATTACAACAAAGAAGGAATTTTAAAAAGAATAATTAGTTAGCAATGGCAAATATTCATAATTGGGAACTCATAGAAACAAATAAAGTTTCGGGTACAGCAAAATTAAAATGTCCAGTTTGCACGGCAACACGAAAAAATAAAAATGATCGTAGCCTTTATATAAACTTTAATTCTGGAGTTGGTAAATGTTTTCATTGCGAAGGATTGTTTTTTAAAAACAGTATTGAAAAATCAGTTGAAAAGGAAAACTTTACTTTGCCAGTTCAGAATTGGAAAAACTACACGGAGCTTTCAGATGCAGTTGTTAAATATTTTGAGAATAGAAAAATAGAACAATTCACTTTGAAACATTTTGAAGTAAGTGAAGAAAAATATTACCAACCTCAACTTCAAAAAGAAGTTAACAATATTGTTTTTAATTATTTTGAGGGAGATGTTTTGGTAAATAAGAAATACCGTTCAGGAGGTAAAAAGTTTACGCAATCAAAAAATGCTAAATCAATTTTCTATAATCTTAATTCTATTATTGGTCAGGAAGAATGTTACATAGTTGAGGGGGAGATTGACGTAATGGCACTTTACCAAATTGGAATTAAAAACGCTATTTCAGTTCCAAATGGAGCAAATGACAATGATAATTACTGGGTGAATTCTGAAAAATACATAAAGGAAATTAAAAAATTCTACATTGCAACCGATAACGACGAAAAAGGTGATTTAGTAGCTGAAAAGATTGCACAGCGTTTAGGGCGTTACAGATGCGAAAGAGTAAGGTTTAAGGGTAAGGATGCTAATGATGATTTAATTAGCGGAAATCTATTAAAAACGATATTAAACCGTGAAAAATATCCAGTAGCAGGAACTTTTAAAGTTTCAGATGTTTACGATGACATTTTGAAAATGTATGATAACGGAATACCGGAAACAATTTCGCCAAAGCATCCGTGTTTTGGCAACCTGAAAAAAGTATTTTCTGTAATGCGTGGACATTTGATAACTGGAACTGGAATACCATCACACGGAAAGTCTAATTTCACGGAATGGTATGTTTTGAATTTGATTAGGGATTATGGAATGAAGGCTTCTTTTTTCAGTCCTGAACACCACCCTTTTGAATTACACCATACTACATTTATTGAAAAGACTTTTGGCAAGAGTTTTTTTTATGATAATCCAAATTGTCCTAGAATATCAAAACAGGAAATTGAAAAATACCGTGATTGGGCGAATGAAAAGATTTATCTAACCGGTACTGAAAATGGAGAGTTCCCTACTTGGGATTGGATATTTGAAAAGTTCCGAGAGCAATTATTTAGTTTTGGAATTGATATATTTGTAATTGATGCTTTTAATAAGTTGGGATTTTCTTCAAAAGGCAACAAATTAGACCAAATTAACGATGTTCTTACAAAGCTTACAATGTTCGCACAGATGCACAATGTAATTATATTTTTGGTTGCACACCCTACAAAAATGCAAAAGGGTACTAACGGGCTTTACAACTCGCCAACACTTTACGATGTTTCGGGAAGTTCTGATTTTAGAAATCAAACGCACGATGGGTTTTCTGTTTATAGATACTTCGGAGATGAACAAAATGACAGTATGACTGTATTTGAAAATCTTAAAACAAAGATGAAGTTTCAAGGCGAAATTGGCGGTAAAATAGAATTTGATTATCATTTACCATCAGGTCGTTATTTTGAAAAAGGAACAACTGCACCATCATTTATTTTATGCGATGAAGTTGAACCGGAAAAAGAACAAGTAGAAATTACCTTGGTAGAATATGAAAATATGCAAGCAATATTTGACGATCCAAATGACGTGCCGTTTTGATAAATTTAAAAAATATGGAATATAAAGACCAATTAAGAACTTCTGCTTGGTTGAAGAAACGAGCGGAAATAATGCAAAGAGATAATTTTGTTTGCTCAAATTGTTTGTGTGACAATATAGAATGCACTTTACACGTTCATCACATCGGTTACATAAAAGGAAAAAAGGCTTGGGAGTATTTAGATTATATGCTCGTAACTCTTTGTGAAAAATGCCATAAAGAAGAACATAAAATATTTGGAAAGAAAAGGGCTTTTCAGTGGTTATTGAAATTATTAAAGTTCAATCAAGATGGCTAAAAGAACATCAACACATAACGAAATAAAAGCAAGTCCTGAACATATATATTATCTTCATTCAAGAAATATAAAAGTTTACCCGGTTAAAAGAAATGGTAATTGGTTTATTCAAACTGATAATTACGGCAAGATAACAACTTTTGATAAATCGATAATGGAACACGAAATTAACGAGGCGGTTGCAAAAACAATAATCCACTATTACAAAAAGCTAACCGATGCTAAAAAGTAAAGCGTGTTATTGAAGAAACAGAAATTTACAACGAAAAAATAAAACAATTAGAAAGTAAGATAGACTTATTTAACTTTGGAATTAAAACAAAATTAAATGAAATACATGGGAAGTAAAGCAAGATTCACTAAAGATATTTTGCAGATAATATTAGAAAACAGATTTCCAAATCAATATTTTGTTGATTTATTTTCAGGTGGAGCAAACGTAGTTTCAATGGTTGATGGACATAGAATTGCTAATGATAAAAACAAACATCTTATTGAAATGTTTAAAGGATTACAAAAAGGTTATGAAAGGCCAAATGAAATTTCAAAAGAACTTTATAATAAAGCAAGAACGGAATATAATAACGGTACAAATATTGAATTTGATGATTTTATGATCGGTTGGATTGGATGGATGGGTTCGGCAAATGGAAGATTTTTTGATGGAGGATATTCAGGAAAATCAAACACTAAAATAGGAACTGTTAGAGATTATATCAAAGAAGCAATTGGTAATATTGAAAATCAAATACCAAAACTGAACGGAATTGAATTTATAAATCTTGATTATAAAGAAGTTGTAATTCCTGATAATAGTATTATTTATTGCGATATTCCTTATAAAAACACAAAGCAATATTTAACATCAAAAGGATTTAATCATTTAGAATTTTGGGATTATGCTCGAAAACTATCTACCAAAGGACACGAAGTATTTATTTCAGAATACGATGCTCCGAGTGATTTTATATGTATTTGGCAAAAACAAGCCAAATCTTCATTATCAGCAAATGGTCAGATTGGTGGAAATAAATTATCTACTGAAAAAATATTTAAGTTTATTAGATAAAACAATATTATATAACAACATGAAACAAGCTAATTGCATTTTCTGCCGTAAACCTTTCCAACAAAAAATATTCAACTACCGTTATTGCGAAGAAAATCCTGAATGCAAAGAAGCAGGAAATGAGGCAAAGAATGCTTTGATAAAAAAAGCCATGGAAAAGGCTAAGGAGAAAACTAAGATTAAAGCCAGCGAAGAAATTAAAGAAACACAAAATGCAAAGATTGATTTATTATCAGATGATGCTTTCAGGGCAAAGAAGATTCAGCCGGTTATAAATGAAATTGCCAGGCTAATAGATTTCCAACAGCCATGTATTGCAACCGGAAGGACTTACGGCAAAATGGCTGGAGGTCACTTCATAAGTGTAGGGGCTAACAGAGCATCAGCATTAAACCTACACAACATACATTTGCAATGTTACGAATCTAACGGCCCATCAGGAGGTGATCCGTTGCTTTATCGTTCAGGAATAATTAAAACCTATGGATTAGAATATTGTGAGTTTATCGAATCAATGCGAGAAATACCCAAATTAGGCTTGAAAAGGTTTGAACTAGAACAAATACACGAAAGAGCAAAAATGTTTCGTCTAAAGCTTAAAAAAGACCTAAAAAAGATATCTAATAGCGAAAGGATAGAAAAAAGAAACGAGGCAAACGAATTTATAAACGCCTACGATAAAAAATATTCTCAATTCAACCCATCTTAACGGTGGGTTTATTATTTCAATATGTTAAAGTTTGAAAATAAATTAAAAAAAAGGGGTGTTTATAATAAAAAGGGTTGTATATTTGTATCAGTTAAAAACAAAAACACTAAATATAAAAAATATGAAAACTCCAATGCAAGAAATAATAACTGCTTTAACAAATGGTTATTATGAAAAATTAAATGCAATAGAAAAAATAGAATTCTTTGAAAAATATTTAAACATGGAAGAGAAAACAATAAAAGACGCTTTTGTAAGCGGAGATATTATAAATGAAAAAAAATCAAGATTTGACTACGACCCAGATGATTGTAATTATAAAAACAGTGATGAATATTATAATTACAAATTCGGAAATACCGAATTACTATGAAATTATATTTAGGGTATTATTTTTACACAGATAAAATACAAGGCTATAAACTTATTGAGGCTTTGGATTCAGAAAGTGCAAAACAAATACTTAAAAAGTGGACTTCTAAAAATATAAATAAAGATTGTTTGTTAATTATTAATGAAATGCTAAAATAATTTATTATGCCAAAGAAAAGCAACTACCCATCAGGAAAGAAAAAGACAATCAAAGTTGATATTAATTCAGACTTTGAAACTGAAATGAAATCGGAGATTAAAAAGGTTCAGAAGAAATACTGGATTAATAACAAAGAACAAGAAACCGAATCACAGTACATAAAACGCATACAGGATATGCATTTAGAAAAAACGACAAACGGTATAATTGGTAAAAAATAGTAGTTATGGAAAAAAGAGTTTTAATATCAATGGTAGATTATGTTTTAGAACGTTCTTCAAAATCAATAGAACAAATGACGATTTTAGAAACATTTAAAGATGGTGCTAAAATAACAAATCAAATATTCAATTACGCCAAATTCCTTTCAATGCCTTTAACGCTTGGAATGTTTGTTCCTACGGATGAAGATGGTAATATTTTGGAAAAATCATGTGATGAATATAAAAAAGGTTGTAGAGATTGTGCTTGTAGGGAATACCAAAAAGCATTAGACAATGTAATATTTAAAGATGCTGTTATTATTGATAACACTCCGTATAAGTCAACAAAAAGACTTATGATTAACTTAAATCACCCTGCGTCATTCAGGATTTATAATAAATTTAATTTCCGTGATGGATATGAAGAAATAACTTTTCTTCCAAATTTTTCAAAAATAGTGAGTGTTGAATACATGACAGGATACGGTTTAGAATTAACCCAATCCGCTATAATTAAACACCAAATATAATCCTTACCAATTTAAAAACAATTAGCAAGTATTAACAATAACAAATATAACTATGGAAAATACAAACAAAAACTATTCACGTGGCTGGGTGGTTCTTAAAACTAAAATTTAGGGGTATGGCAAATAAAATAATTTTAGAGTTTACAGAACAACAATTATCGTCTTTTGTTTCTATAATACAAACCTGTGAAGCTAATTTAGGATGTTCAGAAGGAGATAAAGAAATGATTAAGGACTTGAAGTCTATGATTATAATGCTTAAACGAAATGGATATAAATCTCCAATAAACCTAACTTAAAACTCAATCAACCAACGTCAATAAAGGCGTTTAATAAAAAATAAGATTATGAAAAACTCAAAAGAAATTTTTGAAAGATTACCAGAAAACGAAAAGATTCAATTAATTGAAAAAGTTTTACCTTGTTCTGGAACGGTTAGGCAACTGGAACAAAATATGTTTTCAGAAAAGCAATACGATGAAATGTATGATATATTCTTTAACTCAATAGATTGGGCTCAAGGAATTGAAATTGACGAAATATGCGTACACGATAAAGTTCACGTTGTTAACGGACAAAGCGAATTAGGAAATGATTACGAGGCTTGTGGTTATTATTCAGATGGTATATTACTTTTTATAGAGGACATTGAACATTCAATCTAACACAACAAACAAATGAAAGCAAATCAAAACACGGAAACAAATTACAAAAGTACTTTTTCTATTCATTTGGGATTTGGTTTTTACATAGTTCGTTCACAAAAATCAGACGGTAAATTTATAAATAAAAGAGGTCATTCTTTTATGGAAAATTATTTTGGAGAAAGTTTAAAAGCAAATCCAGTACATGAAATGATAAACAGGAGAATGGGATTTGAAGATGGTTATATGAATTGCCTCAGGGATTTAAAAATTAAACTTCGATACACTAAAAATAAATAATTATGGAAACAAAAAAGCAAGAAGCTATTAGATTGGCTTATGGGGAGTATTGGAAAAATGTAAAAGAGTTAGTTGATGAAAATGGATGGTTTTGGGGTGAAAATAACATACTTAATTTTACAAAAGATTTTGATACAAAAGGCTTTTCAAAAACATTAAGATTTAGACCAAAATCACTTTCAGGAATAGAAGACAACAACGGATGGATTTCTATTGAAAGTGAAGAGGATCTTCCGAAAGACGAAAGAAAGAATCCTGTTTGGGTTAGGGATAAAAACGGAAAAATAACTTGTGATGTTTATCATAACAACTGGCCGAATCAAAAAAAATGGTTTATCGAAACATTTACTCATTACAAACTAATACCAGAACCACAACCACCAATATTTTAACCTATGGAAACAGATAAAGAAAAGCTAACTTTTAAAGAATTGGTAGCCGAAAGACTAAATCATATCGAGCAAGTTTCGGAGGAAATAAACTTATGTACAGAATTAAAAACAAAAGTTATCGGCAAGAAAATAAATGCTCAATATCTATTTGGCGAAATAAACTATGAATGCAGTGAAAAAACAGTAATGGCAGATGTTTACAGGTTCTTTAATCATTTCGGATTAAAACTAGCTAATTGGGGATTGCAGAGCAAAATAAACGAATACAAAAACATCATTAAAAATGAATAACCCAACACAACTCCTTCCTACTGATTTGATATTGGTGGAAGTGCCGGAAGATGCGACTGAAATATTATTAAAAGGAAACTTACTAATAGGGTATTTTATGAATCCAATTCCGATTATAGGCAAGTTCGAACTACTCGGAGAAGTAACAGCCGATTCAATTTCTAACGGTCTTGATGATTTTTTAAAATATGAATGGTCTTGGACTGAACTGGATTTTAGAGATTTATTACAGTCTAACGGTTTTTATTTTGTAAACCCGATTGAAAAGCCTAAAGGAACAAATTTAGAAAGTTCATTCTTTGAAATGCAAGTAGATTTCAATCAAGAAAAACAATGGCAAGAAGCCGAAAGCAAACTAATAAAAAAAGGTGTAATACTTAAACCAATAAAATTATGAATTTAGTTGACTGCACAGTAACAAAAATATTAACGGAGCCTTATCTTGAATATGACAAATGGTTTGTAAATGTACAATATGATTGCTACGGTAGCACATATACAACCTCTATAATGTTCAATGAAAAAGAGTCCGCAGAAAAAGTATCAATTGGATATGTTTTTCAAGCCTAAAAACTAAACCACTAACATTAAACAATTGAGTTATGAAAGAAGAAAAATTAAATAATTTCCTAAAAGAGTTATTTGAAAAACAAATTGATTATGTAGGATATGACAATAGAATGTCTAAAACCGAATTAATCGATAAAAAAAGCAGAGTTATAGTTGAACAAATGCTTCGTGAATTCCTATTATCAAATAGGGATGAAAAACAAGGCGTTTTGGAAGCAAAAGTATTTGCTTACGAACAGATAATATCAAAGAGTAATTTCGCCCCAATTATCGACACAAAACAAGTAAAAACGGAGGAGCAAGACGAATTAACCAACACTTAAACAAATAAAAAATGAAACGTAAAGAAGCAATTAAAAAATTGAGAAACGGAGAGGTACAAATACATAACGACCTTTTACCATCAACAAAGGAAATTAAAAAGCTATTGAAAGAGGCTTTTACGAAAGATAATGACCCAGTAGAAAAACGTCACTTTGAAGATAAATATTTCTATACTGATGACAAAATTAAATGGCTTAGAAGAGGTAACCAAAAACAAAACTTACAAACCGTAAACCTATCCTCAATATCCAAATCAAAAAACAATCTAAAGCAATTGGAGAAATCATTCGCTGAACTTTCTAAAGATGTGGCTGAATTGAAAGCTAAAGATTGGGGTTCAATAATTCCATCAGAACAGACTAAAGCTTTAGAATGTGATTTTGAAAATGTGAAGCCTAAAGAAGAAACACCAATTAAGGAAGAAGAAAGCATTGATTGGAACGTACCGCAGTTATTTTTATTAAAAGAAGATACAGGATTCGTGTATTTTTACGATGGCAAACAAGGGAAAGAAGAACTTATTCAAGTATATTCGTTAAATACATCAAAAGTATTTACTTATAATCTAATAGAAAGAGAAATATTTATTCCATTCAAAGGAACACTAACCATTAATCAAGAGTAAAACCAAAACCCGACTTAAAACATCGGGTTAATTATTTTTTGTATATTTGTGTAAACTTTAAAAACGATGGAAGAAAACGAAAAGTTAACAGATAAACAAGAATCATATTGCCAACACTATGTTATTTGCAACAATCAGGCAACAGCTTATAGGTTGGCTTATGATGCTGAAGCAATGAATCAAAATAGCGTGTATAGAGAAGCTTGTTTACTTAACGGAAACCCAAAGATAACCCAAAGGATAAAAGAACTGCAAAGCGAAGCTTATGAGCGAAACAAAGCAACAATTGACGAGCTTGTAAGCGTATTGTCTAATATGGTTAGATTTGATGTTGCCGATTTATACGATGAAAGCGGAACTTTAAAAAATATTCACGAAATGCCATTAACGGCAAGGCAAATGATTTCCCAACTAGATACTGACGAATTATATATGACTGTTGACGGACAAAGAGAGTTGGTAGGACACACAAAGAAATTAAGAACAATTCAAAAGCTTGATGCGGTTGAAAAGCTAATGAAGCATTTAGGCGGTTACGAAAGGGATAATTTCCAAAAGAAACCAGATGCAATTAGTAGATTGTCAGTTGAAATAGTACGCCCTACCGAAGATGAAGAATAATGAATTTCCAGGCAACAATAGTTTACGAAAAGATTTGGAACGCTATTAACAAAGTATGTGATACTTGTTCTGGAACAGGATTAGCAAACGGAATAAGTTGTGTTTGGTGTGGTGATGGAGAAACACGAGGTTATAAAGGTTCGGGTAAATATTATCGATACATCGTAAACAAAGGTTCTTCCAGGAGTTCTAAAACGGTTTCTTTAATTGATATTTACGACACTTGTGCAAGAAGTCAGTTAAACAAGCGTATGACTGTTTGGCGTGATACAAAAACCGATTGCAAGAAAACTGTTTTGAATGATGCGATCAAGAGATTTAAGACAACTGGACGCTATAAGGTTGGTCAGGAGTTCAATAAAACCGAAAGTATATTCACTTACGATACAGGTTCAACTTTCGAAATACATGGAACGGACGATGAAGAAACCGTACACGGACTAACCCAGGATGATGCTTGGTTTAATGAGCCTTACAAGATTAGCCGTGATACTTTTGACCAAGTAGATCAGCGTACTTCAGAGTTTGTGTTCTTGGATTTGAACCCTAAAAAAGACCATTGGGGTGAAGACATAGAAAAGCACCCAAGATCAATAACAATTCACTCTACATTCAAAGACAACCCATTTTGCCCAATTGAAGCAAAGAAAAAAATATTATCATATCAGCCTATAAAAATGTGTTCTGTTGTTATTGAAAACAAAATTAAAGAACACGATGCAAATGGATACGATATTGAAAATAACTCTTTAAACTTAACTAAAAGAGAATTAAACGAACTCCAAAGATGCATCCACAACGAAGAACGCAACACAGCAAACGAGTTCAACTGGCAAGTGTACGGATTAGGAACTAAAGCAGAACGCCCTCATAGAGTTTTCCACTGGGAAGAAATACCAAACAGCAAGTACAACGAAATCAAGGCTAAAACATATAACGGTGTCGATTGGGGCAAGGTTGATCCATTCGGAATACTTGAGGCTAAATACTATGATGGTGCTTTATACCTACACGAAATAAACTACGAAAGCGAGGACAAGCTAAAATCAAAGCTAACTTTAGCCGAACGAAACCAAATAGCCGAACTTCCTGAGGGTTTTGTAATGTGGTTTTTCAATAGGCTAGGAATAAATAAAAATGACCACATAGCTTGCGACACCAACAGACCCGAAAAGATACGTGCCTTGCGTGATGCAGGTTTTGATTATGCTTTCGGAGCTTACAAAGGTGCTGGCTCAATCGTTGACGGTGTTGATGGTTTAAGCTCAATAAAAGTATATTACACATCATCAAGCATCAACTTGAAATACGAGCAGGAAAACTACTCAAGAAAAGTAGATAGATACGGAAAAGTTATTGATGGGGAGTTTGAAGATTTAAATAACCACTTAATTGACCCCGCTAGATACATCTACCAATTTTTAAGACGTGAGGGAATAGTAAGAAACGTATAGTAAAGTTAACTTTAACAATTCTATTTGATTAGTTAACTAAATAAAGTTTATATTTGTAGTTCAAATTACAATAACGTAAACTTTAAAATTATGGAAATTACAAAAGAACAATTAGTAAAAGCGTTTCAAATATGGAACGAAACGTATTTAAAAGATGAAGAAAAATTTACAGAAGTAAATAATACTACAGAATACGCAGAAGAACAAGCTGAACATTTAATTTCATTAATTGAAAAACAAAATTAAATTATGAATGCAAAACCAATTTTTATAGTAAGAACACAGTTAGAATGTAGCTTAGAAGAAATTAACGATGTTAGAGAAAAACTAACCAAATCTTTTACAGATTACCACGTTCTTGTTATTAGGGGCTTAAAAAATATTACTGAATTTGAGTGTTATAATTCAAGTGATGCTGATGAAAAATCTTTAGAAGAATTAAAAAACATCGTTAACAATGTCAAGACCACTAAAATACGGAGAGCCGACTAAAACAATCGGGTTTAAAGTTCCTTTGTCGAAAGAGAAAGAATTGAAAGAAGCTACAAGTAAATTTATTGATGTTTATTTAAACGCTTATAAATCTATTATAGAAAACAGAAAGGTTGATTGCGGATGCATAATCGAAAACGGACTTTTAAAACGTGATAAAAACTCAAAATGCAAACTAACTAAATCAGAACATTAGATTATGGAAACAGTCTTAGAAGAATTAATTAAAAAATGGGAATCGGAATTAGGTAGTTATATTCCAAATATTCCTATTTATAAAATGTTTATTGACGAAGCAAAAAGCTATGTTAATAAAGACAAAGAAGATAAAGTAAATTTTGCAAAAAAACACGTTACTGAGGCTTTAAATCAGGCAAAAGATAAAGCTATATGTGGAATAGAATTTGTAGATGATGAATCGATACTAACGGCTTATCCATTAGAAAATATTAAACTATGAAAAAACTACTATTGCTATCAGCATTCATTTCAATACTTGGATGCTCAACAGATGAAACCGAATGCAACTGTAAAAAAGCTGAATACGTTGCATGGGAATCAGAGGGAACTTACTACGTTAGAAACGTTCCCATGAATTGCGAAACAGGCAGACCGATTAAAGACGGTTATATCAATGGAGGTACTTTTGTTGAATGTTTAGATTGATGTTATGAAGTACAAAAATACATTCTTGAAAATTTACGCTTTATGTTCTATTGTTATTTGTGTTTATGCAGGATTTAAGATAACAGAGCCTATACAAATAATATACTTGATAGTATTATCTATTAATTTACTTTTATTTTATCTAATAATAAAAGAAGAATACAGGTATTAAGAAAAAAAAAGCCACTCAATAACGAGTGGCTTTTAATTTTAAATCAATTGGTTTCAATACGACCTGACTAATCCCTTACTTGCAATCTTCGTGCTTTGCGTTCCGGTTGGAGTTACAACCACCCTGTAATACTGATAAGGAGAATTAAGAATAACAAACGAACACGTTTGCTGTGCAACATCGGTTAACGTAAATGCTGTCTGTCCTGCAATATCGGTATAAAGAACACCGTCAACAGATCCCTGGGGTTTTACAGTTCCTGCAACGGTTCCGGAAATCTTATCCAAAGTGGATTGAACCGTAAAGTGAACATTTGAACCGTTAACGATAGCATACTGATATTTTACCGTGGTGTTGGTAATTGTATCGGTTGCCGGATGCGTTGGAGTGGAAAGAAGATTTCCAACAGCCTTAAACGTTAATTTTGGGCCCGTAACTTGAGCCGAAAGCGAAACTGTCAGCATCAAAGCCAACATCAAAAAGATTTTTTTCATTGTGTAAAAATTTAAATTATTAATAATTGCATCAAATTTATAAATAAAAACGCTTACTTAAATAAATAATTACTATTTTTGCTTAATCATTGTTGTGAAACAAAGAAAATTAGATGAAAAAAGTAAAGGAAAATGTTAACTCAATCCCTTTCGGCTTAATTGCTGACAGGGATTTTTTACGTTTATACTTATGAGTTTTTTCTTAAGATTTGGTTTCGGAGGCAACCAACGAGAGCCTATAAATATTGAGAAAGATAATTTCGGAAACATCTTTTACACGATGTTTAGCTCAAGTACAGCGGTCGGAAAAGTAATTCCTGATACTGACAAACTAAAGATTATCACCAATAATCCAGCATTGTTGAAAGTAATATCATTGGATTGTGATATTTTCTCATTAGGAAAGATTAATAAATATGCTGATGGAAAAGTAAAGGAATATGATTTTCTGTATTCGCTTTCTAAAAAACCAAATATGGTTCAAAGTTGGACACAGTTTAATTGGGATTATAAGTTTTGGCTGGATATTTTCGGAGTATCTTATTTATACAACCCAAACGATTCAAATAATATAAGCGATAATAACTCTTTGCAATGGTTAAATCCATGTAATATAGTTTGGGAAGCGACAACGTTAAATAAGTTAAAAGCGTTTTTCTTTTCTAATTCAAGTTATAAGGAAGTTCTTAAAAATACTGTTACATATCGTTTCGATAACGGAGAAAGCAAACAGATTCAATTATCTGAAATTGTACCTTTCTATGACTTAACCAACGCTGGAAATCAAAACCCAATAAGCGGTTATAGCCGAATTGATGCACTTTATAAAGTGATTCAGAACAGTGAATTGGCTTTAGATGCAAAAGCAATAAACCTGGAGTTTGCTCAAAAGTATATGGTTGCAGGGAAAGCAGATCCTGACAATGTCACCCAATTGCCAATGTCGAATGCAGAACAAACTGACATTGAAACAAAGGTAAGGTCTAACAAAAAGGTTCACGCTGTAAAGTCAATGATTGATATAAAGCGATTTGTTGAGGACATAGGTAAACTTAAACTTGATGAAAGCTTTTACAATGATTACTTTATGTTTGGTACGATGTTTAATATCCCTCGTGATATTTTAGAAGCTAATTTAAGAGGGTCAACATACGAAAACCAAGAAAAGGCAATGGCTCGTTTAGTAGAATACTGTATGAGTCCTAAAGGTCAGATGTTAACAGATTGGTTTGAAAGCCAATTCAATTTGCAGGATATTAGAATGAGCTGGGGTCACTTGATGTTTAATCAGGTATTCGAAAAGGAAAGAGCCGAAAGGGTAGGTTTGCAATTGGATAACATCCAAAAAGCAAAAGACCTCGGAGGAATAAATGAAACGGAAGCTGTTAATATGGTTAAATCAATTCTAAACACATAGATATGGATATTAAAGACCTAAATAAAAAAATAGAAGATAAGTCAACTTCTCCAGAACTTAAAAGAGAATTGGAGAAGAAAAAAGAAATCTTGATTAACGATAAAAAAGTTAATAAATGAAAATACCACAATTTGCAGACAAATCGGAGCTTTTTGATTTCTTAATTAAGAATGAAAGGGAACTTATTGCTGAAAAGAAATATAGCGTTAAAGAGGCAGATGCGTTCAGTTACACAAAAGAGTTTTCTGTTGAAGATGAAAACGCATACAAGGCTATCAACAACAAGCCTGTAAACGAAGATGTAAGCCTTTTGAAAACAAAGTTGGTTATCAATACAACCAATTGGTTAGACAGTCATGGTGATGTGCATATACCCGGGTTATGGGGCAAAACTTTAACTGAAACAAAAACTGTTTATTTGCTTCAAGAGCACCAAATGAAGTTTGACAAGATTATCACTAGTGAGGTTGATGCATTTGTTCAAAACTTCACTTGGAAGCAATTAGGGTTATCAATGAACGGTAAAACGGAAGCTTTGGTATTTGATGCAAACATAGGTAAGAATCGTAATGAATTTATGTTTAAGCAGTACCGTGATGGATATGTTTTAAATCATTCTGTTGGTATGAGATACGTTAAGATGTATCTATGTATAAATGATAGCGGTTCGGGTCAATATTACGAGAACTGGCAGAAATATTACAAGGAAATAGCTAACAATGAAAAAGCTGATGAAATGGGTTATTTCTGGGCGGTTACAGAAGCAAAATTAGTAGAAGGTAGTGCGGTGGTTATGGGTAGTAATACTATAACACCAACACTAGAAAATAATATGAAAGCCGATGATTCACTTTCAGAAACAAAAGAAGAGCCGGCGGTTGAAGTCACTCAAGAGAAAAAAAGACGAATTATTTAATTTTAAATCTAAAAGAAATGGATTTTAAGTACAAAAGTCAGGCTGAAATCGAAAAGATGACAACCGAAGAAGCGGAAGCTTATGCCGTTGCAAAAAGAGCCTTTGAGGATAATGCAACCAAAGAAGAAATTAACAAGGCAGTAAGTGCTTTAAAAACAGAGCAGGAAGAGGCTCAAAAGAAAATTACAGATCAATTGAAAGAACTTCAGGACAACTACAACAAACTACTTGAGAAAGCAGATGGTAAATCCGAGGCTGAAAAAGGTACTTTTGTTGCTTTCGTTGAGAAAAACATCGAGAACTTTAAAGAAACCGATAAGCAATATGGAGCTTCAACAGTTATTAAAGTTGCGGCACTTATGACAACAGCAAACGTTAGCCCTAATGTTGCAGGTGGATTCTCTCCTTTGTTCGGTAATTACATCGATACAGAAATTGGACACGTTCCAAAACCTGAAAATATCATCTTACCGTTGGTAACTGTTAAGACACAGCCTGGCACAGAGGTTATTTGGACTTCAGACCGAGTTAACGAGGATGGCGATGCCGCATTTATTGCAGAGGGTGCATTGAAGCCTTTGGCTGATGCGGATTGGACTAGTGAGCGTCACGAAATCAAAGAGGTGGCAGTACGTTGGAAGTTTACAAAACGTTTAATGATGCACGCTCCGGCAGTTGTTCAGGATTTCCAAGAACACGCAATGGAATTGGTAGAGCAAAAAATTGATGATCAACTTTTAGAGGGTGATGGATTGACGGTTAACCTTGCTGGTTTAGAAACATTGGCAAGTGCTTTTATTGTACCAACTGGATTGGCTGGCTACTACCAAGCTCCAAACATCTATGACGTTATCATGGCTATGGCTACACGTATAAAATTGAGTAATTTCAAAGGACGTGTTACGGCTATTTTAAACACGGTTTGGGAAGCAAAAATGGCAGGTATTAAAGATAATGAAAACAGATACATTATCGCTCCATTTGTTTCTCCTGATGGCACACGAGTAGGAACGGTTGACGTTAAATTTTCAAACAAAATCGGAGAGGATACAATTCTAATCGGTGATTTGAAAAAATTTAATGTTGTGTTTGCAGAAAACATCATGTATGATGAAGGTTATGAAAACGATGATTTTTCTAAAAACTTGGTTTCTCGTAAACTTGAAGCGTTCTTGGGAACTTATATTAAAGCTTCAGATGCAGGATCAATCCTTTTAGGGGACATTTCAGATGTTCAGGATGATTTAGTAGTTGTAACACCTTAATTATAAATAAAGATGGCAAAAGAGAACACAATTAAAACAGATGAAGATCAAAATCCTGATGGAACTAATTTTGATGCTAAAGCAATGTTGGTTGAAAACGGTAAAAACAAAACTGTTATCAAATACAGGGACAGGGTAGAAGTAGAACTTATCAAAGATACTTTGTATCAGAAAAAAGGTAAAGTTTACAGTCCTCACAGAGTAAAGGCAGAGGCTTTGGTAGCTCAATTAATTGCTAAATACACTAAATAAAACAAAATGTACATAATAAACGACACATATTTTCAAGGAGAAATTGAGATTCCAAACATAGCTGAAGCGGACAGCAAAGCCTTAACGGAATTGCAAAGGCTTATTGATGAGAAGTGTCGTTTGTTTATGTATGATGTTTTAGGTGATGTTCTTGTTTCTGAATTGGATGATTTGTTAGAAGATGGTATTCTACCTATAACACCAGAAAGCAAGTGGACTAAGCTTATTTATGGAGATAGCTACGAATTGGACGGAAAACAAGTAAAATGGGAAGGTATTTGCGTTGAACTGGGTACTTCAAAAAGTACATTGTTAGCCGATTACGTTTACACTTTTTATCTAACCGAAAGCAACACTTTTTTAAGTGGTGTGGGCGAAATGAAAGGCGAGGCACGTGGCGCAATGATGGTCAATTCAACACAGCGTTATGTAACCATATGGAATCGGTTCGTAAAGAAATATCAATCTGATTTGTGCGGTAATATATTCGACTTCCGAAACTACTTTTTTAATTATCAGTTTTTCTATCCTAGATACGAAAGACCGATCAACAAGAGCGTTTCTTTGGTTCAGTACTTGACCGATCACCCAGAGGATTTCCCAAACCTATCCTTGCCTTATTTTGAAATTAAAAATCAATTGGGGTTATGATAGTTGTTGAGGAATTATGCGGAGAGATATTCCAGCAATTGCCAAAGTACACGGATAGCAATAATAAGGAGTTTGCAATAAAATATGAATGGGGTTCAGAAAAGGACCTTATCTTATTCTTAAAGCAGATTTCGGGCAATAAATATCCTTTGGTTTGGTTGGTTCAGGGTAGGCAGACGGACAACATCTTTAATAATTCATCAGAAAGGCGTTTGAGGTTGATATTAGCAAAGAATTCAGAACAGAAAACAAACCGTAACCCGACTGTTTTTAAATCTGATTTCAAGGACTGTTTAAACCCATTGTTGCAGAATGTTCTTACATGCTTTGAGAAAAGCGGTGTTACATCGATAATCAATAATGGAGAAATGGAAGTAGACCGAAGGGCAAACTATACCGAGGAAACGAAAGAAGATAAAACTTTTGCTATTGATTACTGGAATGCCATAGTTTTGGATATTACGGTAAGATTTGAAGAAAAGGCAAACGGACAACCAAAGTGCATCAGACAAATAAAGTTTTAAGATGGCAAAGAGAAAAGTAATTAAAAAAGAATCAAATCTAAAAGCCTATACGGTTTTGGATAAGTTCACAAAAGAAAGGGTTTATTATCCAGGAGAAATCGTTACGCTTAATCCTGATAGCAACCAAACAAAATATTTATTAATTAATAAAATCATAAAATAATGGCTTTATCAGATTTATTAGCACAGCTAAACGTAGTTTCGTGCGATGCTCAAGGAGTATTAGGAACTGGACTAGCTCCATGCCCTTTTGACTGGGATAGAATCGAGACAGCGGAATTTTCAAGTAAAAATTTCCGTTATGAAGATGCTCAAGATTTGGAGTATGTCCAAGAGCAACAACAATTAGGCAATTTGATTATCGTAAGAGGTTACGAATCATTCACCCAAAACACACCCGATCCAAACATTAACACTGTTGAGGGTTCAGGTTTCAAACAGGTAATGGGCGAAATGCCGACGGAATTTTCAGCAATCCTAAACAATGGGGTTTTGAACTGGAAAGCCTTGAGAAGCCTTAACGGTAAAGATAAATGGAACGTTGCTTTGTACGATGTTAACGGTAACAAAATATTCACCCAGACTAAATCAGGTGCAATAAAAGGTTTTAGCCTTAAAATGCTATTTACTGGAACTTACAAGGGTAAAGAAGGAAACAACCCAAGCAACTACACTCAAATGTTGCAATTTGCAGATTATACCGAAATGGATAGAATGCAATGGATTGTTTCAGATAACCTTGATTTCGACCCTACCGATTTGGATGGAGTGAATGATGTTGAGATTACTATTGACCCTGTGGGAGCAGGTGATTTGGTACTTACTTTCGCGCCTTATCTTTTAGACAAAACCCATTTGTTGATGGGATTGACGTTGCCTAATGTATTTGTAACTAAAAACGGTTTGCAAATCATACCGACTGCAATCGCCTATAACCTTAACATAAATAAGGTTTCAGTGACCATATCGGCGGCGGTTGAAGATGATGTGTTTACTGTCGACTTGAGAGATTCCGCATTGTCGGGATCAGTGGCAATCAATATCGCTGGAGCTTTGTATAAATCAGATACGGCTACGGTTATTGCAACTGCATAAGAATATTATTCTTTAAAAACCTTAAAGGAATGGGAGCAATTCCATTCCTTTTTTTATTAACTTTGGTTTATGGTAAGCATTGATACATACTTGGATAAACTGGACTTTATAATAGCCAATCTTGAAAAAGAAACCGATGCTATTATTCTGAAGAATAAGGAAAAGATTCTTGATTTGAATAGGGAAAATCAATTGTTTGACAAGGGTATTGACAGCTTTGGAAAAATGATTACGCCTGCTTATTCGCCTTTTACGGTTTCGTCAAAGAGAATATTTAATTTGCCTTACAACAGGGTTACTTTGTTTCAAACAGGAGCTTTTTACAATGCGTTCGACATAATGAACAGAAAAGGTCAGATAACCATATTTTCAAGGGATTCAAAAACAACAGACTTACAAGACAAGTACGGAAGTGAAATATTTGGTTTGACCAATGAAAACGAAAAAATATTGAATTATCAGATTATAAAACCTGAATTATTGAACTTTATAAACAAACACATATAAATGGGAGTTCCAATTAAAAAAAATACAGAATCTGGATTTAAACATTATGAAAGCATCGAAGACTTGATACTTTATAATTTTGACCGTTATATGGCTACAAAGGACAATAATTGGTTTATAATAGGATATACAGGTCGTGAAAAGAAAATAGAATCGGATATTTTGAATAAAATTGAAGAAACTATGTTGGATGAATACTTTACAGCTATCGATGATAAAGGATTTAGGAACAGGTTACAGACTTGGGCGAAGATTGACAACCTTATAACAAAATACACGATTGTAAGTGAATTGGTAAGGGTTGTTTCAATAGGCTTTGATTTGTCAAAAGAAGGTCAGGAAATGCGTTACAGTTATATTCAAATGCTTAAAAATTGGGGATTTAAAATGCCTGTATTGAATAGTTTTATAGGTGATATACAGGAATGTGAAACAATAATAACGCAACTACAAGGCATTAAAAACCAGATAGCATTATTGCAAGCTGGATTGAAAGATGATGCAAAGCAGGATAAAATATCGCTTCAAAGGCAATTACAAATAGCTACTATCGCATTGAGTTACCCGTATAGATTGAACCCAAAAGAAATAACAGTTTCAGAATGGGTTGAGATTGGAAGATTAATGCAGGAAAAAGCAAAACAAAATTAAAATATGGCAAATCCAGTAGATATAACGGTAACACAAGAAGCATTAGGGCAAATGAAAGCCTTAAGGGCTGAAACAGTAAAGGCTCAAGAGGCTGTTTTAAAATTGTCAGAAGATGCCTTGAAAGCCAGTAAAAATATAAGCACTATTTCAACACCTTCAGGATTAAGTGCTAATTCGGCAAACAACGCAAATACGGTAGCTTCAATAAGACAGCAGGCAGATGCTGTAAAAACATTAACTGTTGCCAAAGAAAAACTAAACCAAAGAACAGCTGAAGAGGTTGTAAATCAAGGCATCTTAAACAGGAATGCGAAACAACACGTAATAGCAAATTCACAATTAGCAGGTGCATACGCTAATCTTTCCGCACAGCAAGCAAAAGCATCAAGATCGCTTCAAGACCTAATTGTAAGGGGCAGGCTATCAACCCAAACACAAAAACAACATAATGCAGAGTTAAAAGTTGCCCAAAGAGATTTTGACAAGTTAAATCAAAAGGTTTTGCTTGCAGATAAGGCGGTAGGTCGTTTTAATAGAAATGTTGGAAATTATCCAAAAGTAGCAAGGGGGTTTTCTGAATTGCTTGGAGCATTTGGGATAGTTGGTGGTATTGGAATAATAGCTTCGATAACCAAAGATATTTTCAACCAGACCCGACAAATACAATCTTTGGACTTAGCTTTAAAACAAGTTATTGGCACACAGGAAGATTTTACAAGAGCGCAGGCATTTCTTGCAAGGGTATCAGAACAATATGGGGTAGGAATAAACGAACTAACAAAATCTTTCACGCAATTCTATGTTTCCGCAAAAGACAAGCTTTCGGGGTCAGAAATAGAAGGAATATTTGAAAGCATATCAAAAGCAGCGGGAGCAATGGGATTGTCCGTTGAACAACAGGAAGGGGCTTTCTTGGCGTTAACGCAAATGCTTTCAAAAGGAACAATACAAGCGGAAGAATTGAGGGGTCAATTGTCGGAAAGATTGCCTGGTGCTTTTGGAATATTGGCTAAATCAATGGGAGTTACAGAACAGGAGCTGAACAAACTTTTAAAAGATGGAAAGGTTTTGGCGGCAGAAGTTCTTCCTGCATTCGCAAAAGAATTAGAAAAAGCATACGGCATTGAGAATTTAAAAAGGGTTGAAAGCTTAAACGCATCCACAACAAGACTTTCCAATACTTGGACAGGATTTATAAGAACGTTAAGCGAGGGGGAAAATCCACTTTCATCTTTTCTACAAATTGGTATAGATAATTTGACAACCATTTTAAAGCTTTCTGGACTATTTGTTGAATCAAATCAAAAAGTAAGGAAAACATATCTTGAAACCCAAAAGCAGATTGGGGAAAACAACGCTAAAAATATGCTGGAAAACTTTAAAACGGCAGATGAAAAGCAAGCTTATGCCGATGAAGCTTTAATAAAAACACGTGCAGAAATAGTAAAAAACAGGGCTGAATTTGAAAGATTAACAATTGAAACAAGGAATTTAGGCAGGTTAGCCGATCCTATAACGGCTACTCAAGAGCAAGAAGAAAACAACAAATTAATATTATCAAATCAAAAGAAAATAAAGCAACTAAATGAATTGATTTATAGACAAGAGGGATATGTTGTTGGTTTGAAAAAGCTAAATGAAGAGCAGAAAAAAGGATTTATATCAGAAGAAGAAACAGAAAAAGAACGCAAGGAAAGAGAAAAAAGGGAAGAGGAAAGGCAAAAACAAATCTTTACAAACGCAAAAAAAGAATTAGAACTTCAGCTACAGACAATTGATAGAACACTAGAAAATGATGATGTATTTTATCAAGAACGTTTATGGGCATTAGAACTACATAGGTTAAAAAGAATAGAAATATTAAATCTTCAATACAAAGAAGATTTACGTTTGGCTAAAGGAAACCAACTTAAACAAAAAGAAGCCTTAATTGATTTCCATTCGGCAACTTTAAGGGAGTTTGACGATTATAATAAAAAGAGACAGCAACTGGAGGATTTAGCATTAAATCCAAAAAGAATTGTAAAAACAGAAGACCTAACAAAAAACTATAAAGAACTATTGGCTTCTGGATTAGATTTACAACAAAGTGCAGAAAAAGGAATAGCTTTAGCGGAGAGGGAAAATCAGGCTTACCTAGACCAAATAGAAAGAATCAAAGCCTTAAAAAAGGCAACAGAGGAATACATAGCTACATTTTCAAACAGCTTTTTAGCAGATGCAGGACTTGGAAGCCTGCAAGGTTTCTTTGATGGAACTTTTAACAGATTGATAGCGGGGGCAGATACTTTACAAGAGAAATTCCAAGTTACTTTTTTGGCTATTTCAGAAGTGGCACAGGAGGCGTTTAATTTTATCAATCAAGCATCACAACAAAATTTCGATGCGGAGTACAGGAGATTAGAATTGCAGAAAGAAACCGCCATTGCTTTTGCAGGGGAAAGCACAACCGCCCAACAGAAAATAAATGACGAATATGAAAGAAGGAAAAGAGAAATCAGGAGGCGTGAGGCTGAATCAGAAAAAAGGCTTGCTGTTTTCAATATTCTAATAGATACCGCACAGGCTGTTGTTTCTGCTTTACCAAACATTCCTTTGTCTATTGTTGTAGGTGCTATTGGTTTGGCGCAGGCTGGAATAGTTAACAGCCAAGAAATACCACAATTCTTTGAAGGAGGAACGCATAAAGGCGGTATTATGATGGTAAATGATGCCAAAGGAAACAGCTACAAAGAAACGGTTGTAACGCCTGATGGAAAGGTTATAAAACCACAAGGCAGAAACGTTTTAATGAATGCTCCTTCAGGAACTGAAATTTTCACACCTGAACAGTGGAAGGCAAAAGAAATGGCTTTAGGAAATATGTTGGCAGAAAAAGGTATTTCATTTAATCCAAGTGTAATGCGTAATTTTGCATTCGGAGGGAATACAGGATTGAGTAAAAGTGATTTTGATAATGGAATAACAAAATTATCTAAAAACATTAAAAATAATATTCGTGCCTCAATTTCAGTAGATAAAAAAGGAATAAGAATCTACGAAGGAAACGAAAAAAGCAGAAGCGAAAGACTAAA
>Ga0247811_1000057_pt1 | contig 41297 bp, 50 predicted proteins | sample UWRJL134311R1_FD_189018 | JGI IMG/M metagenome (GOLD analysis project Ga0247811, IMG submission 189018) | Plant litter microbial communities from Arlington Agricultural Research Station in Wisconsin, United States - UWRJ-L134-311R-1 | ecosystem: Environmental > Terrestrial > Plant litter >...
TATTCCACGTGCCCCTGCCAAGCATAACCAGTTTGAATAATACCACTAATATGGTATTATTATTTTTTATGTCAGTAGAACAAAATACTCCACCAACATTTAATTACGAAGCATTTGAAGTGCCTGAAAATATAGCACTTACATTCCACCTTGGACACCACTTTGATGCGTTAGATTTGCCTGATAGTGCAACTTTGGATGCGACATTACGAAAAGCAGATATGGTCATTTTAGAGTCTGTGCATGACAATTCTTCCAAGAATATTATGGCCGCCATAGCAATGGGAAGAACCAAAGAGTATCAAAATTTTCGTTCTGAATTTAAAGAGAATGAAATGGGTGAGTGGCTAGCTGCATTCGCTTCGAGTTTATTTGCATCAAGAACAGCTACAGCCAACGTAGACGTGCACGTTGATCACCCATCTATAAAAGCATTCTTAAAGACGGAGCCTATAGTTCGCCGAGCAGCGGAGTGGCCAGTTCGTGAAAAGTTCAACGACATCGTTCCCCTCCTGGAAGCACATTTTGGAGCTACAAAAGCGCGAGATCAAGCAATTCTAAGTAATATTAAACCTGAAATTGAAGCTGCTTTATCTACAAACCGTAGGCTTACGGATAAAAGAGGGTCGGAACCTTTAGGTGTACATGTATACTACGGTGCAACGCACACAAGCCTTTTTGATGCCCTCAGCTTCAAGCAACAGACTAGGCCAGTTGAAGGTTTTAGCGTAACAAAGAGTGACGATTCTATCGAGAACGAACTGTCACAACGTAACTACGCAAACTTTGTTCGAAATCAAGATATTCTCGTTGATGAAGTAGAAAAGCACTTTGCCTACTTAATTTTTGCAAGTCATATTTACAGAACTGGCAGATTAAAAGGAAAGGTTTCTACAAGGGAGTTGCAGGACATATTCTTTTCAGTAGAGAGCAATTTAGACCTAGGTAATCCTCGGACTATTCCGTTTCAGGTGGATGCGCTTCCTATTTAATTATTCTAGTAAAAGTTCTAAACTCGTCCACTAGGGCTACTAAGCCAAGTAATATATAAAAGTCTTCGTTCCGAAGGCTTTTTGTTATGATTAAAGAATGACCACTATGCATACAAGTCCTCACGTAGAAAAACATAGATCCCAAAGATCTCCATGGTTACGAGCAGCAGTCTTAGGCGTGAATGACGGGATCGTTTCAACAGCAGGACTAATGCTTGGTGTTTTAGGGGCGTCATCAAGTCGTTCGGCAATTCTTATAGCAGGAATTGCTGGGCTAGCAGCTGGCGCTATTTCTATGGCAGTAGGCGAATATGTTTCTGTAAGTTCACAAAAAGACTCCGAAAAAGCAGACATAGATATTGAACGAAGATCGATTGCCGCACATCCGAAAAAAGAGCTAGCAGAGTTGGCATGGATATATGAACAAAGAGGAGTTGAAAAAGAACTTGCATTAAAAGTTGCTAAACAAATGCACGCCCACGGGGCTATTAATGCTCACGCGCGTGACGAATTAAACATAAATCAAGATTTTTTACCGAACCCAGTTCAAGCAGCCTTAGCTTCTATGGCTGCGTTCTCAATTGGTGCATCACTACCAATTCTCGCAACACTAGTATCAAACTCTCATGATGGTATCTATTTGATTATCGGCTTTTCGATTGCTGGCCTTGCTATTTCTGGTGGCGTTGGAGCGTACATTGGCGGTGGAAATAAATTGAAAGCAGCGGTCAGAGTCCTTATCGGGGGAATTCTAGCCATGGTAATCACATATTTAGTCGGTATTTTAATCGGTCATTCTATATAAGTTTGTTCTAAGGTCGTCCATCGGTGTCTGCCAAGCATAGCAAAATGAAATCAGTCTCCATCCTGGAGGCTTTTTGTTATTATATGAATATGCAAACAAAACTGATTATAATTCGCGGTAACTCAGGTAGTGGTAAGTCTACCGTTGCTCAGCTTGTTCGTGAAAAGCTAAATGGGAATACAATGTTAGTGCCGCAAGACATTGTTCGTAGAGAAATGCTGTATGTAAAAGACAGGGTTGGAAATCCAGCAATAAACCTCATTTCAAAAATAGCACTGTACGGAAAGGAGGTGGGCTATAATGTTGTACTCGAAGGCATCTTAAGTAAAAAGCTGTACGACAATATGCTCAATGACTTGATTTCCGAATATGGCGATGATACCTATGTGTTTTATATGGACGTAAGCTTCGAGGAAACGCTTAGGCGTCATGACACAAAGCCTAAGAGGAACGAATACGGAGAAGAAAAAATGAAAGAATGGTGGCTTGAGAAAGATTACCTTAACTTGCCTAATGAATATCTTATTCCGGAAAGTTATAGCGTTACCGAAGCAGTAGAGTATATCCTGACAACTGTTGGAAAAAGTTCCAAGCTCGTCAACTAGAGGCTGTCGTCTCGCCCCTACTTCAATTCTACGCATTGTAACCCCCAGCTGAACATCTAGTATATATTTACAAATACTGTAAAAAGTTGTATGATACCACTATGAAAACACCAGTCTTAATCGCAGCATTCAACGAAGAGTCCCGCATCGGTGTGGTGCTGGAAAGCCTGCCACGAGAGCTTGTTGATCCAATCGTCGCAGTGAATGGTTCTAGCGATGCAACAGCAGAAATAGCACGTTCATTTGGTGCAACTGTCCACGAATTTGAAGAAAAGGGCAAACTTCCCGCACTGCAGCAATCCCTACGACGCATGGGTGATCAAGCGCTTCATCCAATCCTCCTCCTTGACGCGGATACGCGGCCAATATTCCCAACTGCGTGGCACAACCGCATGGTTCGTGCGCTACGGCCTATGGATGAAACTCCTGTGGTTATTGGGGCACCGGTTCGATTTGAGCGTAACAGCCAAGACCCTAAGAGCTCTACAGCTAGCGCGGCGATTCGATCACTCTACCGACAGATTCACGGTGCGACAATACACCCACGCACGATGGATACCGCAGGCGGCGCATACTACGGCCCAAATCAGGGATTTAAGCTTGCCAATGACGAGCTCCTCGAACAAGTATTGGCATTACCACATGTATGGCCAAAAGAAGACCTTATGATCGCAGAAACCATCACTGAACACGGAGGCCAGTACACACAGCTGATGGATCCCCTCGCTATGACGGTGAGTCCAGAGTCTGCCTCTTTCGTAAATCTTATCGATTACGTGCGTCGATCACCAGAGGACATTGATGCTGACGTTACGAAGGCCTATCGCAAAGAAGCTCCCGCAAGTTCGATCTCGTATGAACAGTACAAAGCGGGCGATATATAAAGCCTGACAACGAAAGTCGCCACTCCTAAGCGGCATTTGCTATAGTACATATATGCAACAAGTTATTGTCATCCACGGCGGCACAACCTTTAAGGAATACGATCGGTATCTGGCGTCATTATCTACTAAAAAAGTGATTGTTGATCGCTATGTGTATACACCGATGTGGAAAGAGCTGCTTCAGGATAATTTAGGTGAAGGCTATCAAGTCCTTACGCCTACGATGCCAAACAAAACAAACGCCCGGTACACCGAATGGGAGCTCTGGTTCGAGAACCTCAGTAGCATGTTTACTGATGACTGTATTCTTATCGGTCACTCACTGGGCGCAATCTTCTTAGCGAAATATTTGTCAGAACAGACACTTCAGTTCAAGGTTAAGGCAACGATTCTGATTGCAGCACCTTACGACGACGAAAGTATCGAAGACTTGACGGACTTTAAAATAGAAAGCCTCTCCGAAAAATTGACTGCGCAGGCGGGAAAGTTTGTGTTTATCAATGGAATGGATGATCCGGTTATTTCACAAGCTGACTTAATGAAATATAAACATGCGGTGCCGACGGCAGTATTTATGATTCTGCCTGCCCCAGATCATTTCGTCAGGGCGGAATTTCCAGAACTGGTAAGTTTGCTGAAAAGCTTCTAACAAAAAAGCCTCCAGTATGGAGGTTTATGTGTATTCAATTTTTAGAGTTATCTTATAAATTTGTTAGGATAGCTGCCCCTATGCGAGGCAGCTATCCTGTGGGCGTGTAGCCTCAACTTGACTTGAGCTTGCGAGCCCGGTTGTTCTGTACGATCGCGCTGCGATCCCAGACCACGATCCGGTTGTCCGTGTCGAAGATGTCGCTGGCTTTGGTATCGCGCGGATCCTCGCCGTCGCGGAACTGGGTGAGTTCCGAGATGTGCAACGCACCAGGGTCGCTCATCAGCGCCACGACGTCATCGAATTCGGTGAGGGCCGGGAACGTGTGTGCTTCGATTTTGTGATCGAACCACAGGTACACGGCCCCGGGGATGAAGCTGTTGCCTTCGAGTCGCTCACTTCCGAGCCAGATGAAGTAGCCCCAGTTCTGTCCCTCGCGGTTGTCGTCGATGCGAAAGTAGCCATCGCCGGCCCCCAGCAGGTCGTAGACGCTGAAGAGCTTGCCTTCGTCTTCGAGGCGAGCGATGTGGTCTCCCAAGTAGAGATCGCTGACCGGCAAGTCGGCTTTCGCCTCATCGCTGATCGCATACCCGCAGGGCACGATGTCCGTTGGCGCACTGGGATTCCGCCACTCGACCACGACGGTGACGAGTCCTTCGGCAGGAGCATAGCACTCCTCCACGCCGATAGGAACCATCAAGGCACCATGGTGTTCTGGACGTTCAACTGATGTTTGTGCTGACTTTGTAGCCATCACAACCTCCTTGAATATGCGTACTAATACGCATGCTACACGATGTAGCATGGCTACAATTATACACAAAGTCGTATATAAGTCAATTAGATGTAATAATAGCTATGATGAATGTTTCAGGCCAAGATTTGTATATATTTGGGAGTATACTAACCATATGAACGAACTTCCAATTAATTGGCTCAAGCCCGACCGCGATGACGGTGAAAACATCTTTAAGTTTTATTACCTAGAAGGCATGAAGAATGCGTATGCTGTAGTCGACGGCATCAAGGATATTATTCTGACGAGTCCGTTCGTCGAGAGTATCCAACTTTCTCTTCACACCTTTAACGTAATGGTATCCATCGACAACATCACTGATACGAATAGGGCCGACGTTATTGCGCTGGCGTACGAGATTGAGGCTGCAATTGATGAGCTTGGTGTAGTGGCCTTCGAATACGAAGAGCCTAAGAGTGACAAGTCGTAGACCACTCGTTCTTTTTGTTTATGTTTGTCCGCTACTCTTTGCAAAGGTATACTAATCACTTATGACTAAACTCCCTGAAATTATTGGACTCGCTGGAACAAATGGTGCGGGCAAAGACACACTTGGTGATCTCCGCCTGAAACTCCATAACGCACGCAAAGTCAGTCTGAGTGACATCCTCCGCGATGAGGCGGACAAAAGGGGACTCCCCCATGAGCGTATTCACCTTGGTGCAATTAGCACTGAACTTAGTACGCAACTTGGCGCAGGGGCGCTTTCACTTGCAACAATCAAAAATTTCCAAGAAACTCGTACATATGGAGAGACTGGTCTTTCTATCGTCAGTATCCGACGTCCAGACGAAGGACGTGCGATTCAAGATGTAGGCGGCAAGCTGATCTGGATCGATGCTGATCGCCACATTAGGTATCAACGAATTCTTGACGCAAATAGGGGCAGGGTCACGGACGTAAAAACCTTTGAAGAATTCTGCGCAGAAGAAGATCGTGAAATGTACCCCGAATCACCCGATCCTTTTACGCTGAATATGTCCGCTGTTCGTGACATAGCTGATATCCATGTCGTCAATGAGTTTGACTCTAAAACGAAATTTGAAAAAAATCTCATCAAAAGATTCAAGCTTTAGTTTAAACCTGTATACCGTCAGATAACTTCTTTATAATCGTTCATGTGCAAGATCGAGCGCCTCACTGACTGCCGCAGCAATCATCTTCGTCTGTTCAATTATTGCATTCGTTGCACTGCCAAAGCACACACAGAAGCAGAGCGACACGATCTAGATCGATACCACTTACGCTCGCATATCGTATTCGTCTGGGTATATACTCGAAATATGAATAGCGAAATTCCTATAAGTTCAGCGCCAGAACCATCTCAGTTCGAAACAATAAAGCAAAAAAAAGAAGATGCTCTCGCCAGAGCTGAAACATCGAAACAATCACGGGACCTTTTCTATGTCGCACAGGCTGCATTCAATTGGGAAGTTGCGAATAATGGGTTGAACGGCTATATCAAAGAATTGGCAGCCGACAATGCCGCTGAAGCGAAACGACTTGCTGCAATGAGTGACGAAGAATTATGGGAATCACTCTCTGATGCGGTAAGAAATAATGATTTTTTCCATTATTTCTCGACACAACGCGATTTAGTCGTTGCAGATATTCGCAAGACTGTGCAGAAAGCACTGGAAGCCTCAGCCGTGAGCGATTCAAAATAGTAAATTAAATATTAATAGTAACCGTAAACAAAATCGTATATAATATGTGTAGTCATCGAGGTACTCACATCGTGTTTCCACCTCCCGGCTTTATACAATCTCAGTTCTCTGTCGCGTATATATAGATAAACGGTCTATAGCTGCCACCAGATAGCTTCATACAATAAAATCCGTTACAGCTAAACACTCTTGTTTTAGTTGTTTTTTATTATCTTATTGGAGCATATTTATGACAAATTTAGAACGAACAATTGCATGGAACGAATACGTAGAAATCACTCGATACACAGGAAAGCCCGTGAAACTCGATGTTGTGCTACAGCTACGAATGAAGGCATTCCTGAAAGCGCGTGATCTAAAGCTTTCACAGACAGAAGTCTAGCCCAGGAGGGCGCGTATTCACCGGACAAAAAAACAGAGCTACGTATAGCTCTGTTTTTTATTGTGTACTTTTACTACTCTACGATAGATTTTGATCGATCATCCGCGGTAGTTGTCAGCAGCGCGTATCCAGCAACCATGATGCCAACGACGAGGTGTGGCACCCATTGTGCGTTGTCATCGCTGTTCATGAAACTGAACAAGAATGGAGTGAGCGCCAGGAACACGCCTGTTACTACATCAAGTACGATATGTACTTTCATAGGTACTAGTTTTACGGGGCTGTACGGGCTAGTTGTAATGAGCTCGTTCAGTAGGATGAACGCGCCCACAATTACAGCCGATAGTGTTGCTGCTGTGTTGTCAGCAAAATTAAATATTACTGGAGCAAATAGCAGCGCAACACCAACGATGACTCCTATTACCGTGTGCGCTTTTGTTGAAATGAATCTCATATGACACCTCCTTAAATATTGTTAACGTTGATAATTATAGTACTGTTTTTTGAAAAATAAATAGAATTTTTATTGTAATAAAATCAACAAATAACAGTGGTAATAAGCAAACTATCGGAATAATATTGACGATATATTTTAGACTTGGTAAAATTATTTATGGAAGATCAAGTGATGCAGCACAAGATCATTATATGTAGCGAATCAAGTTCAATAGTTCAGTTATTTAGTTCGTAAGCTACATCTGTTGGTGCAAATCTTCCGGTACAGTAAAGAGGCACGAAAGTGCCTCTTTTTTTTGCCAGAAACAGGGAAGGTGTACGTCCGCTTTTTTTGATAGCAAGTCTTATTACCAACATACTGTAGAACAGATTAACCGCTGCCTAGCGAAAGCCCCACGAATCATCGGGAGCTTTGCTCGACCAATTGTCGTGGGGTAGGGGATTGTACCTGGAATACACGTCAGTGTGTAGCTAGGCCTGGGTGACGGCGTCGATCTCGACCTTTTTGAGTTTTCCAAAAAGATTTGATCTGTTGAGGCGAATGATGCGCACGCCTTTACCCTCGAGCTTCTTCTGGAGAATGTCATGCCAGGCATCTTCTTCTGACATGAGACCCCGGAGGGTGGCGATGGTGCCGCCGTCGAGCGTGACCGTGTAAGGTTTTCCGGGCTTGTGGGCCTTTCCACCGTTTTCGATCTTTGCTGCGATCAACGCGTATACGTTATGCACTGCACTAGACATCTCGGTCCTTCCTAGGATATGTAAGAGGTGTTCTATCGTAATACCATATCATAAAACATCATATATATCAATGACTCGCGTGACTCGTCATTTGCTATGATAAGAGCATGTCACGAAAAAACATAAAAACTGAACCAAAAGAATTCATTGCCGAACTGTTACGTGAGCGAATCTATGCGACGTTCACACTGATCGCAGTTCTCGCCACCATCGACACCAAGCACACTGACGCACGACACGCCGCGTTTATCATCACCGGCACTATTATTGCATTGTGGGCTGCAAGCATCGTGGCAACCGTCATGTCCCGCCGTATGATCTTTCAAAATACGTTAAACCACGAACATGAGATCCGACATCAGATCAGAGTCCATGCACCGATGTTGTTGACACTCGCATTTCCTTTGTTCCTGCTGTTATTAACAAGCCTGGGCGTACTGTCGCTGAGTACCGCAATTACTGTTGCTATATTTAGTGCCATGCTCCTGCTAGTATCATGGTCTATTCACTCAGCCCGATCACTTCATGCGCGTAAGATTCCAACGCTCATATTAATAGTGCTGCAGGTTGGTATTGGCCTTGGAATCATTGCACTAAAAATAGCAGTAGGGCATTAAGGGGTTACGCTGTAGTTTCTACCATTTTTTTTGAGGGTGGATAAATTTAGATTGCTTGATAGCGCTTGCGGGGAAGTCGCGACCATTCACGACGTTCAATCCCTCGTGGTTCATCTCTTTAACCCTAAAGCCACCATCTTTATATACCTCTACTACAACTGCAACATGCCCGTATGGATTACTAGGGGACGTTAGGGTTCCCGTTTGCCAGACGGCGCCAACTTCTGGCTTATTATCGACACGTACACCAGCGGCCTTGGCCCTATTATCCCAGTCGATGGCATTTCCTAGGCGGGCAGGCAGTGGTGTGTTTAGTTCGTTCATAACCGCTGCCACCCAGTACGTACAGTTACCCCATACGTAGCCACTCCCAGCGCTCTTTTTCGTAAGACTATTGCCCCTACCATCAGTAACAAGCCTATCGATAACATTATCGACTGATTTTGCTTGCTCTTTGATTTTTTTAGTTTCCCTATTATATCTATCCAAGAATGGTCGGCCGGCATCAATGCGCTGGTGCCATTCTTTATTTATTTCAGCTTTAGTGCCATGGATAATGACATCTGGAGTTTCGAAAAGCTTGAAGAAGACAAATGTCGCCTCTTTGTGGTCATCCGCATTAAGCAGCGGCTGGAACGCCCAACTTCTATCACCATGCATTTCAAGCCACAGGAAGTCTATTTGAGTCTTAATGTCATCAACAGGTTTACCATGTTCTGCCGCGTATGCTTCATATTTTATACGGCGGCCCTCTTCCCACTGGAAAAGATATGCGCCGGGGCCCTTGCCATCATTTTGGATCTTACCTGGATCAAGGTTAGACTCCTCGGCTGCGTTACCGACAATTGCGGCCGCTTCTTCATCACTAAAGCCTTTCTCCATGGAATACTTCATGACAAGATATCCATTTCTTTCCCGTTCGTTATCTGAACGTCGAATCAGACGGTTCAGAGCTTTTTCAGAAGTATGACCGTGAATCTTCGAATGTTCGCCGCCTTGGTTATCGCGTGCCTCTTCTGCGGCTTTGGCGGCTTTCTCGGCTGCTTCTTTTTCGTCAGCTTCCTTCAGTCCATTGATTTGCTCTGCGATGTCAGCATCAGATGATGATGCCATCAGAACGTGAGCATACAGAGTCTGAATTTTATCTTTATATGAACCGTCAATACCGGTCATAAGCGTGCCGTCATCACCTTCAAGAATTGCATCGGTGAGGCCTAGATACTGATCAAAAAGTTCCACTCCATACTTGTCAGATGGTTTCTCAACCACCTTTAGCAACTCTTTTACGTCTTCAGAGTCGAGTATTGTCGGATCATATGCGACCGCCTTAAGCAGAGAGACGGCCATCAGGGTGCTATTAACGTAGGTAACGTCAGCGTGTCCGCCAGACTGCATTGTTTCGACGAATTTTTCACGAAGCGTTTGGATTTTTGTCGCAAGCGCAACATTTTCCGTAGTGCCAGCGCCTTCGACACCGTAATTTTGTAGCAGTATGGATACGGCAGCATCAATATCGCCACCACTATTGAGCGTATCGACGATGGATTGCGTGACTTCCTGCTCGGGAGTAGTGGGGGTGATTGCTTCATCAGGGTTCAACTCAGGTTCTGGCACTGGCTCTGGTGCTAATGTAATTGGTTCTGGTGTGACGTCTGTATCTGTCGAACCATCATCGGATGCTTCCGGTAATGGCGCAGCTTCAGGTGGCGAGACGACAGTCACAACCTCTTGGTCTGGTGCCGCCGCCTCAGCTCCACCCAGTACGAGCGATTCAACAGGTACATCCGATACAGGGTTCACGATCACATCAATCACTGGTGCCGCTACGACAGTGCTGATTTCATCCACTGCCTCGCCGATATGAATAATACCTGCTTCTACAGGTGTTCCCTCGGGTGCTGATTCCGGCATCGCCACGACTGCATCTATGAAGGATGATGATTTTTCCGATGAATCACCTAGGTTAATTGCCATCGCAACACCTGAAGTCTCGGGGACACTGACGATAACCGATGAAGCCATCTCTGCAACGCTCGTATTCGTTTGTGGTGAAAGCTGTATAGCAGGCGTTGCTTCATTTGCACTGGCGGCATTCATCGCATTTGGTGATAGGATCGATGCGGCAACGAGTGCGGCAACACCTGTTGTGGCAGCGGTGCGGGCATGTGCTTTCGCATACATTGTCATATCTTCAATAAGTGAGGGGATTGTGGCCACATCAACTGTCACATCAAGGTTACGGAGCATATGCTCAGCGAGTTCTTCGCGGAACTTATGATCGCTACTGGAACCTTTTTTCCGTTGGTCGTTCACTGTATCTACGTAGTATTCAGCAATATGCCGTACCTTTGCCGTGCGCGTAGTATTACCTCCCAGTGCCGTTCCCATATCCGCTGCTGCAAAGCGTACTTGAGGATGTACGTTATGTGGATTGTTGATTGAGTAATCGATAAATTCGAAGCTAAGTGGATTGATAACCGAGGCAGGAAAGTTTAGAGCTTCAATACGCCTCGTGGTGCGCTGGAAGTTTTGCGTGATTTGCCTTAATTTAATTTCGTTAATACGAGGCTCGCTCAGCACTTCATCCAACCCACTGGCATACGTCGAGAGTGCGCCATAGACAACGCTACCAAGCGATGCATACTGGAGCTCTTGCCCCGGAAGCATCTCTTGTTTTTTCTGTTCACTTATTAGGTTTTCTCGTTGCCTCATCACCACTCACGTCTTTCCTATAGGTTATTTTTCAATTTCCCTGTTATCGCGGAATGCCAGTTCGATACCGCGAGAACTCAGTCCTCTTTGGATTTTCCCTACGAAGCCAAATGGTCCGCGTCCGCCTTCAAACCTGTTGATGTTCTTGATCATCTGTTGCTCCCCTAGAAGGTTCTCGTCTTCATCACCATCATCGCCGGTCGCAATTTCTTCGCGTATTGGAAGGGGAACAACCGTATCGAAGACCGGTGTCGCCCATGCTTGGGTGTTATCTATTTCTTGTGACGTTGCCACCATCTTTTTTAATTTCTCTAACTCGTCATATAGACGGCGAAGTCTTGCAGGAAGTTTTTGTAGAAGTACGGGTGTTGTGTCGTTATGCAGTAATGCGCTGTAAGACTCGATTGCAAAGTTGGTCGCTAAACTGAATACTTCGATTTGTCGTGCATTAAAGGTTTGCTCGAGCTCTAGTGCCCTTTGCGCAGCTTCAATCTTTTCAGGGATTTCACCCAGCTCTGCATTTATTTGGTTGATGACTACGGTATATTCATCGATCAGGTGATTGAGGTTCTTTACGGTTTTATCGTGGTGGTTCCATTTTTGCTGCCAGGTATCGAGGGCGTGGAGGATTTGATCAAGTTTAATTGAACTAACGCTCATGCGGATGTTCTCGGCCGCTTCTTTGATCGCTTCAGATGCAGCTTCTTCTTCAATCCCGTTGTCGGTGCGGAGCGCTTGAATAGCATCATGAGCTAAAAAGTTTCGCTCCTTCAGTTCCTGACTTTTTAGCGCCCTTTCTTGCTTTAACAGATCCTCGTGTAGCTCATCGCTATCACTCAGGCTCGTATTGAATGTGTCACGTTCACCCTGGGCGGCCGCAAGGTCACCCATCAAGACCTCTTCTCTTGCAAAGAGGTCGTTAATGACGGTGATTGCGTGGTCACGTGATACCTCGTACTGCGCCTGAAGTTCCAGCCCGCGAGATAGTTCATGGGTATATTTCATATTGATACTCTCGATAATTGCCCGTACTTTTGTCGATTGCTCCTTAATGAGTTCGGCTCTTTCGATCCGTCCAGAACTAAGCCATTTTACTTTTTCCAGTGCGCGATTTGCTTTGGCGTTAATCGATGCGATAGCAATTGATCGAGATGCTTCAATTTCCTGTAGCCTGTCTTGGTATACCTTTAAGGCATCTGTGGAGTCCGCTTCGGCAAGTTCCCCGTATGTTTTATGGATTTCATCGGCCTTTTTGTCTATGACTACCAGATTCGCTGAAGATTCAGCACTTCGTTTGCGAATACCTTTATCGTGCTCACGGTGGGCGACGACATCGGTCATAGAAATTGGTTCAGACATTTCAGCCATTGCTTCTTCTAACAGGGCCTCATCTATGACAATCTCTTGGCTCTGGTGTGTCGCGATAACTGTCGCTTCGGGACTCGTACTGTGTGGTTCATTCATAGTATTTCCTCGTTAATCTTTCTTTGCTGCAGATTCGTTAGTTTCAGGGGTTGGAGTAGTAGGGGTAACAGGTTCTTCGGGTTCATCTTGCTCTTGCGGGTCGGGTGCTTTAACGCCGCCGTAGGTAATCTCTATATTTTCAATATAAAATTCTTGACTTGAATCAAATCCTTTAAGTGCGCTTTCGCCTGTCTTTGGATCAATTTCGGTAATATATTCTTTCGTGGTCTCGCTACGGGGAACTTCCATCGTAGGCTTATAGTTACCGGTGAAAAACACCGTCTTACCTGAGTCTCCACCGAGACGTTTTCTAAGTGCGTTATCAATCGCTTGTTGTAGTGTTGGAGCATCACCTGGGAACGCAACATCATCGGTACTTTCTCTGCGTGTTTTAAGCTGTGTGATAACTTTACTTTCCATAAGCTTTAGCATGGCAGTGAGTTGTGACCTTCTATCGGCTTCTGTAACCATTGCATTCTTCAGTCGATCTAAGGATTTATCATGTACTTCGTCGCCATTAGGTCCCAAGAACATATTCTCTGGCGGATTCGCTTTGCCTGCAGCACCTGGGCCAGCGGGGTTAGGGAATGTCATATATTCACCCTTTTCCTGATTTACAGCGACATCATCGTCTTCAACCTGTGGCACAACACTAATAATATTGTCGTTAAATAATCCATCAGGATCCTTAAAGGTAACATCGAGTGCGGAACGAGTGACTGTTATACCGTCACTCACTTCTGCTGTTGCATTCGCACCAGGTTTTTCGCAAATAGTCAGCGAAAGAGGGATGTTTTCGAGTGTTGCGCGTAGGTAGCCATCTTCGGTTATAAAGTTACCGAATTGCTCTTGCTTCTCTGCAGGCACGGTTGCTTGATTTGCTTTAGTGACATACCCTGGAACAAGCTCGGCGGACTTGCTGTCTTTTGTCTTCAGCATCGGCACCAATGGCATGTATCCTTCCACCGTAACGACCATTACTACAGACTCTGGAAGCATGCACTGTTCTGGTGAAAAAATCTCTGTACCAGCCTCCTCTAGCGCTATCTGGTCGATCCCATTATCCGTGATGCCAGACTCTGCACCGAATGGTTGCCAATCCCGAACCCCCAAAAGATTGCCGGCATAGCCACCGCCAAGTACCGCAGCTAATGCGACGCCCGCGCCAATCTTTAAGGTATTCTTGCGCGCACGTTCGGAGAATTTACGGTGTTTTTTAGCGACATCAGGTGTGTCTACAGGAAGCTCGGGCACATACGCATCAGCCGTATGTGTAGGAAATCGTGGATATGGTGCCTGAGTTTGAGAAAATGGCCTTTGAGGCTGTTGATATTGCGGTGCACGAGGTTGAGGGTAGGGTTGTGGTCGTTGTTGTGGCCGTGATGCCTGCTGTTGCGCGCGCTGTGCAGCTTCCGCTGCGGCTTTTTCGGCCAAACGATGCGCCTTATATTGGTCCATGGTCATGTTCGTCGGAACAGGCCTACGTCCTTCGGGCGAAGATGCGGGTGGCATGCGTTCGCTCATTAGGGCTTCTCCACGGTGTAGTTACCGATATTTGAAAGGTTTATAAGCTCACCGCCCCAGCTGGTGATTGGGCAAAGTGGGTCACTCCATATAGAATCGAGGCCATTTTCTGCACAGATTGAAGCGTGGTATGCACCAGAAGTGAAAGCCTGATACAGTGGTCCCGTTGCGGCAAGCGCAAGCACCACCCCTCCAATATTTCGGACTTTTCTGAATGTCAGTCGTTTTTTATTCTTGTTATCATTTGCCACTTCAGCTGGCAAAGCGTGCTCCTTCATTGCCTCGGCAAGCGTTTGGGGGAGCATTTGAGTCTGTTGTTCGTCTTGTCGCTTATCCTCTTCGATAAAACCTAGCTCAGACGGTAATATGGGGATTTCTTGTGCTCGTGTATCGGTATATTCAGTGCTGACTGGTTGCTCTGGCTGCTCGTAATACGGCGCCGGTTGCGCAGGGTGGGGTTCAGGGGGGTAATACGATGATGCCGGTTCCATAGGTGCTTGAGGCATATATGCACCAGGTACAAATGGAGGCATTTGTCCGGCCTGTTCAGCGAATCGAACCACATCTTTATACGGCGCGCTCCAACTAATTTTCATTTCCACTTTTGCGTCACCCGCGCCCGATATACCAGTTTGTTGACCAATCGGTGGGCGTTCGGGCGGTACTGGAACCTGATATTGAGGCGTGCCAACTAGTTCATCGTACTTGTGTATGAAACCATGTTCATCAATTTCAAGCCACTCACCAATATCTTCGTCGAAGAAAGGCTGACCCGGAATTGGCATGAACACCTCGCTTCGAGGGGGATGCGCCTGAGTCTCAAATGGTTGGTCAAATCGATCGACCATGTCGCTAGTCCTGGTCCACTAGTGTTAATGTAACGTCTTTACTGACTGCACAATCAATTGATTTACCACTTGTCGCATCAACTTTATAAAATCCAGATTTTTGATATTTCTTTAATTCCTTGACGTTTGCCTTATCTGGGCCAATTTTGTAGTCGTCGGGCATTTCAATCTTCGCGTTTGCGATAACTTCACGCACTTCACTTGCGGGCTTGTCCATTAGAAGCGAAAGGCCTGACGCGACAAGCTCTTCATCCTTTGTCTGTGGATCGAGTAAGACGCCGCCGGCTACACTGCGAATATTTTTCTCAAGCTCTGTATCGAAGCTAGGGATTTTCGTAATTAAAGGCGTGCACTGCTTGTCGCCTTCGGTCACAATATACAGATCCGCGAGTCTCGTCAGCGCATCATCAATGCTCAAAGTCCCGTTCGCGACACCACTGAGTAGCGGTACGTCAGACGCATCGGAATTGAATTGTCCAGCTATGGCGTTTGTAAATGCAGTGAGCATATCAGCAGGGAGGGCAGAAATACTGCCGCTGGTATCCACAGTAGTGGCTTTTCCAGCAGGAATATTTACCTCTGTCGATAATGCACCGTCAGGTACAGAAACGGTCAAATCATTGCCGAGTGCGTCGTAAGAGAAATCAACCAACCCGGGGTCAAGCCGAATAAGCGTCTCGAACAGTGCGTCACGAGTGATTGAGCGCTGATTGAAGTCGACATCAATAAAACCAAATGCCTTCAAGTTTTGCTCAAAGCCTGTCTTTACGCCACTTACTTTTGTTTCTGCTGTTGAAAGTGTGACTGGTGGCATCTTGAAACTTACCGATTGAACCGAAGCCGTACCAGGTGCAAGCACCTTACCTTCCGAAGTAACATGCGGCGCAAGGTATCCCATATAATCAATGCCGTATTTGACACCAGAGCCTACGACTGCGCCAATTGCTATTGTGGCAATCGCTATATTCTTTGCTTTATTCAAACGAGGCGACTTCTTTCGCTCAGGTGATACGGAACGCTGTAACGGCTCTGAATAGCCTGGTTCGTATTCTTGCACATCGGCGCCTTTAAGGAACTCATCCAGCGGTACGATATTTTCCATGTTTTTGCTCATATAAGGCCTCATTTCCTTAGGTTACAAATACTTACAAGAACCGTTGTCCGGCTCCCTCATGGGTCAGCGTCTGCACAATCTGCTGATAGGAAATTGTACGTCACACACATGGTGAGAGGTACGATCGCCTACGGTGCGTAGATCCAAATACTTAACTTGAATTAATATATATACTCCTTGTGCACGCTTGTCAACAATAATTTTAAATAAAAAAATCAGTCTCCTTGGTGGAGACTTTAAAAAACACATATCGATGCAAGGAAATAGCGAAGCGCTACTGGTGGTGTGATAGTTACAATAACCACACCACCAGTAGCATCTCGCGCGTCACCTGGACGGGTAGACGGTTTCTGCCTTCCGCTTCTTCAGTGAAGGAAGATGCATCCCTTTTGGGACAAACCGCTTGAACACCTGGAGCTTGCCGGCGATCTTGTCGTAGAACACCATAGCCAGCAACAGAACGATCAGGCCCAGATACACCCAGCCGGCGCGACCACCTGCAACCAGCAGATTGCCGGGCGGCAGCGCATCGTTCAGGTGCAGTCCGACGCGGATCGAGGCACCGATCCACCAATCTGTGACGATGGCCGCCACGATCAGCAGCGGCACGACAGGAACCGCCATGTGCAGCAGCTTGTGCCAGAGCTTGTCACTGCTGGCGTACTCCTTGCGACCCATCCGAACCGTCAGAACGATCAGCGCGATGATCAGCGCGACCGAGACGATCAGCGCGACGATGCGCGAACCGCTGATCAGCAGCACTTGCATCGACATCAGGTCGAAGCTGTGAACGGTGAGTCCCCCGGCCGCAAAGCCAAGAAATATCCACCGGTAGCGCGACGTACGTTGTGACACCGACTGTGACATACGTTACTTCTTTCTACTCGAACCGATATGTGCATACCCACGGATTGTGGACATAAGATCATCATAGTACTTTTTTTATATTACGCAAGAATTCAATGCAGGAGAATAATATTTACTTGTTGTAAATTATGTTGACATTTAAAATAATAGGATTAAAATTCTCAGTACGCACGACCTTTTACATCCGATCCATCAACGAAAGTAGGTGAGTGTCATGCCCACAAGATCACACAACGAACCAAAGATGACGTACATCGGCGCTGCAAAGCTGTTCTTCGGCAACAAAGCCGAAAGCAACATGTTCCTGCGTGTCGCGTCCGTCATCGGCCTGAGAGCAGTACCGATGGCGATGTTCGTCGACGATCCATTCCTCGATTTCATTCCCGGATTTAACATCCTGGGAGTCGGGGATAACCTGATCGCCTGGCCATTCATCGTATTCGCCACCGTGCGAATCGTCATGATCAAGCGCAAGGCAGACAAAGAACAGATCTCGCGAAAACCGGCTCCACAGGCAATCCCTGTGTACCGTCGCTGAGATCGTGCGCAGCCCGTGAGGGCACCAAAGAGATACCCGTCTCAATGGTGCCTTCGGGGCGATCAAACTGAAAAAATGCAACCTCCTCATGGAGGTTTTTTGTTATTATAGGATCATATGAATACAAAACTACGCAGGTCGTCAGCTGGCGGCGTCATCATTAAAGATGGCCAAGTCCTCTTGATTTTTTCAGCACTGCGTAATAATTATGCGTTTCCAAAAGGCACCATCGACGAGGGCGAAACAAAAGAAGTTGCTGCTGTTCGTGAAGTCAAAGAAGAGACAGGGTATAGCGCTGACATTGTCGACTTTTTAGGTGAGTATACCTTCGAATTCGACTGGAAAGACGGACAGCGCTACCAAAAAACGGTGACATACTACCTTATGGAACTTACAGATGACTCCGCACCCGTCCCAGACCTGCAAGAAGGTGAGGATTTTGTGAATATGTGGGTGCCGTTCGACGTTGCCCGCGGCATGCTGACATTCGAAGATTCAAAAGCAGTCTTGGCATTGGCCATTGACCGACATACTTCAACGACACAACAATAACATCATGAGCACTACACTTCCTATTCAAGTAGATAAAGGCACGGGCGATCCCATCGTACTGATTCATGGCCTGGGCAATAACTATAAAAGCTGGACATATGTTCTGGAAAATATCGACTACACAAAGAATCGGGTGATCGCACTTGATTTGCTTGGGTTCGGTGACGCGGATAAGCCAGCCGACACTGAATACACAGTCACGGATCATGCGAATGCTGTTATTGCGACACTTGACTCACTGACTATCAAAAATGCACTTATTTCAGGTCATTCCATGGGCTGTTTGGTTGCGACAGAAATCGCACATCAGCGCCCAGAAATGGCGTCAAAATTGATCCTGCTAGGTAGTCCTATTTTCAAGAAAATACCGGGCAAATTTGCACGCGTAAAATTCTGGAAAAAAGAAGACCTATATTCGAAATTATTTCGATTTATTTCAACCGAAAAAGACATGACATTAGCTGCCGCAAATGGCGTTGTTCAGTTCCTTCCGCTGATCAAAGGCATGGAAGTAACAGAGGAGACGTGGCCCGCATTCAAAAAAAGTCTGCGCAATACGATCATTCAAACAAAGACATATAAAGACCTTATCGGCATCAAGACGCCAACGGTACTTTTATATGGCGTACTGGATCTTTTTGTGATCAAAAATAATCTAAAATCTGTCGCCAGACGAAACAGAAAGTACGTCACGTATAGCTCCGCAATTGGCCCACATGAAATCACACCAGTGAACGGCAAAAAGATCGCCGAGCTGCTACAAGACACATAGTTTGCTATAGTAAGCACATGAATAACGATGTCGCTGAGTACAACCAAGCCACAACAGGTGCTGTGCGCGAAATATGCGAAGCCCTGAATGCAGAAATAAGCGCCGTGCTTTCAAGCGCTGAATCAAAACTTTATCACGCGAACCCTGTCTGGTTTATTGATAATAATCCAATTGTTGGCTACGACGTTGCCGACGACCACGTCAATCTTCTTTTTTGGAGCGGTCAATCTTTTGATACAAATGGCCTTACAGCAGCAGGCAAGTTTAAAGCTGCAGGTACGAAGTACACCAACACTCAAGACATTAATATCGACCAGCTGCGCGCATGGCTGAAGGAATCTGCGACAAGCCAGTGGAACTACCGTGACTTACGCGCTCATAACGGTGAACTTGTAAAGCTTTAGGCTATGAATCGCTACGTTGCACTTATTCGCGGGATCAATGTTGGCGGCAATAATAAGGTCAGCATGGCAGAGCTAAAAACACAGCTAACAGCATCGGGCTTTTCAGACGTTACAAGCTATATCAATAGCGGCAATATTATTTTTCGCCATGCATCGACTAACAAAGTTGCGCTGGTTGCTACTTTTGAACAACTGCTGAAACATACATTTGGTGTCACCACGTTTGTTGCGGTCATAGAAGCATCTGAGCTACACCATGCCTACGAACATGCACCTGATTGGTGGGGTGGATCCGATGCGAAACACAACGTACTATTTGTCATCGCGCCCGCAACCAGCGCGGAAGTTATGCAGTCAGTTGGCGACGCAAAACCTGAGTATGAGAAAGTGGCAGCATACGAGCAGGTCATTTTCTGGACAGCTCCGCTAAAAACATTTAGTCGTACACGCTACGCAAAAATCGTTGGAACCACTGCCTATGACAAAGTAACAATTCGAAACGCCAATACGTTCAAGAAACTATACGAACTGACACACAACGATGAAGCGTAGCTTATAATAGATACATAAGTGAGGCTCCCATGAAAACCATCAAAGTATCCATCCAAGACGAAAACACCCTCATCCTGCAAGAAGATGGCTTAAAAGGTGATATCGTTGACCTAACATCTATCCATGAAACTGATATCGATAAAGCGACAATTAGTAGTGTCGTTAAGTCCATCAAGATGGAAGAATTCAACGCGCAATTACGTAAAGAAACTGAAACAATTACACGCGAAAAAGAATATCAGGCGAAACTAAAAGAACAAGAAATTATCGATCGATCAAAGGACGCAATTTCGAAAAAAGAGCAAGAAATTGCAGCACTTAATTCGAAGCTTGAGACAATCGCGAAGCAAACAGAATCTGAAGTAAAACTGCAGTCCCTGGAAGAGAAGCAAAAGATTGAAGAAGCTTTTCGTCAGCAATTAACAGATAAAGAAGCTGAAATTGCCGAGGTTAAACATCAAAGAGAACTCAGCGAAGAGAAGTTGAAGGAACAGGTCAAATCAGGCGAAACCGCCCTCATTTCACTAAAAGAAATGCGTTCAAAAATGAGCACCAAAATGATTGGTGAATCGCTGGAACTCCACTGCGAAAATGAGTTCAACCGCATTCGTCCTTTTGCGTTTCCAAACGCTGATTTCGAGAAAGACAACAAGGTTTCTGGTACTGGTTCAAAAGGTGATTATATCTACCGCGAAAACGATGAAAACGGCAACGAAATCTTATCCATTATGTTTGAAATGAAGAACGAAGACGATAACACAGCTACCAAACACAAGAACAAAGACTTCTTTAAAGAACTGGATAAAGATCGCCGCGAAAAGGGCTGCGAATTCGCCGTCCTCGTTAGCCTACTTGAAAAAGATAACGAGTACTATGATGATATTGTCACAGTGCACGAATACCCGAACATGTACTCGATTCGTCCACAGCACTTCATTACGACAATTGGGTTCTTACGCCAAGGAAATATGAAGTCGCAAGAACTGCGTAAAGAAATTCACACGCTGAATAACCAAAACATCGATGTATCAAACTTTGAAAGCAACATGAATGCGTTCAAGGAAGCCTTTGGCCGTAACTACAACCTGGCATCCGACCAGTTTACGAAAGCCATTGATGAAATCGATAAAACAATTGATCACTTGAACAAAGTGAAGGATAACCTATTGAAATCTGATAATAATCTACGTCTTGCAAATAATAAGGCGGCCGATTTATCTATTAAACGACTGACATCAAATAGTCCGAGTGTCGCACAGGCGTTCGAAGACACGACAAAGTAGCGCATTTTTGCTATTAAAAACGCCTCCGCGATGGAGGCGTTTTTTGTATAGCCGAACCCTAGAGGTTCACGAGCCAGATGAACCCGCCGATTGACAGTGAGGTCAACAAGAAGAACAGGCCAAGGCCAACTGGTGATCCCCAGCTAAACCAAGATCCCCATGCACGCCATTGTTGGACAGGCCAACCAGCTTCACGAGATTGCTTTTGAATCTCGAGTGCTTCGTCTAGTTTTTTCTTTGCTTTTTCGTTCATATGAGAATTCTCCGATGAATAATAGGTTAATATATTCGACCGATACATTAAGCTCTGTAAGGTGAAACCGCAGCCTCTGGTGTCCGAGCAAGACGAGGGGTGCATGGCGGAATTATTTCAAATTTATTTTATCACAGTTCCTGTGTTATTGAACTGCAATCAGCTCGATGTCGAAAACGAGGTCACTGTTAGGTCCGATCTGCGCAGAGGCACGACGTTGACCGTATGCCATGTCCGAGGGGATGACGAGGCGGCGAGTTCCACCGACTTTCATACCAGGAACACCTTTTGTCCAGCCATCGATGACTTGGTGCAGCCCAAATGTTGCAGGACGTCCACCGTCTTTACTGCTTTCAAAGATAGTACCATCTGCACAGAGTGCACCGGTGTAGTGCGCTGTAATCGTTGCGTCCTCAGGAACGACATCGCCGTCGCCTTCAACAAGGTCAATAATTTCGAGTTCAGCGATCTTGTTCTTTGTTCCAATTGGCGTGTAGTTTTCAAGGAGTGTTCCCTTGAGTGGGTTGAATGTAGTCATACCTCCATTGTAGCAAAGGTATATACTAAGAGGTACTAACAAGGAGGATATATGGCACAAAAAATTATTCCACACTTATGGTTCAATGGCGTCGCAAAAGAAGCGGTGGACTTCTATGTTTCGGTTTTTCCAAATAGCAGCGTCAAAGCAACCACGTATTACCCAGAAGAAGGACTCCTCGATTTTCAGAAGCCCCTCGCAGGCAAAGAACTGACGATCGAGTTCGAGTTGAATGGTGATAGATTCGCCGCGATTAACGCTGGGCCAGAATTCACCTTCACAGAAGCGGTATCATTCGTCATTCCCTGCGAAGATCAAGCAGAAATCGATTACTACTGGGACAAGCTCTCTGCTGACCCAGCAGCTGAACAGTGTGGCTGGTGCAAGGACAAGTACGGCATGAGCTGGCAGATTACGCCGACAAACATCGAGGAGCTCTTACAACGACCGCATGCTTTCGAGCACATGCTTGCGATGAAAAAGCTTGTTATCGCAGACTTCTAATTACAGTGCCTTTTTGAGTTTTGGTTCTTTCGGCTCTTTTTCCCATGTTCGGTTTGAAATATAACTAATTGATTTGCTGAGTACTGCAGTCACAGGTACTGCGAATAGTGCGCCAGGAATACCCCCGAGGATCGTTCCAATCGCAACAGACAGCACGATTGCCAATGGGTGAATATGGACGGCCTTACCGATTAAGAATGGCTGCAGGATGTGCCCTTCAGCTTGCTGCACCAAGATTACGACACCAAGCATGATCAGTGCAGCAAGTGGGCCATTAAAGATAAGGGCAATAACCATTGCAACCGCACCGGTCAAGATTGCACCCACAACGGGAATAAATGATCCAAGGAAGACCATAATGGCAATTGGGATCGCAAGTGGCACGCCAATCAGGAATGCACCCAGGCCGATACCAACGCCGTTTACGCCAGCGACGATAACTTGTGAGCGCACGAAGCTCTTTAGTGCAGTCCAACTGACTTCACCCGATCCGGCAATCGCAGCACGAGCTTTTGCGGGGAATAGTCGGACAAAAAACTTCCAAATGTTTTTACCGTCGATCAATATAAAGATCAACGAGAACAGCGCCAAGAGCAGTCCAACTAGGATGTGGCCGAATGTCGTCCCTGCTGATGTCAGACCAGCCGTGAGGACTTGTGAGTTCTCTTGAGCATACTTTGTAATACTGTTGATAGCGTTATCAATATCTTGTTGGCTAAAGCCGATACCAGGTGAAGCCAAGAAGCCTCGCAGCGACTCGTAGGCAGCTTTACCACGTTCTTCCAGGTCAGGGAGTGCTCCGCGGATCTGTGTCGCGATCAAGACGAACAAACCTGAAACGACAATGAGTGTGCCCAGTAAACTCGTTGCGACCGCTACGCCTTTTGGCCAGCCTTTTGCGCGAAGTTTGTTGACGATTGGCACCAGCAGCGCAGCAAATAGGATTGCGATAAGGAAGGGGATGATTACCTCAGTAATTTTTGAAGCGGCATAGATAACTACCGCGAGGACGCCAAAAATAACCAGTAAACGCCATGACCATGCACCAGCAATAATCATACCTTTGGGCAGTGCAGCCCGTTCTTGTGCAGATTCAATTGTGTCTTTATTCATGCTACGTATAGTATCACGGACGTTTCGGTGTGTCAGCGAAGCGAGAGACGGCCTTCACTACAGCAGGGATGTACGCGCCGAGCAGTTCATGGCCTGCAACAACAACCTGGAGTGTCACGCGCGGATTCATTGCAACGATTGTATCCAAGTTTTTCTTAATAACAACTGGGTCAAATGCACCATGCAATAGTTGCACCGGTTTTTGGATACGCTGTACGTCTTTATAGCCAGTTTGACTGACAATACTGGCTTCAAGGGCACCCATATAAATATCGACGTTCTCGGCCGTCACATTGAATGCCTTTCCGACAATTTTGAGTTTTGTTGCCAGTGGCGCAATATCAACCAGGTTCTTTGGGTACTTTTGCATCATGCGATAGAAGTTCTTTAGCACCATGTTTTGATCCGGCAGAATGGTTTTCTTTTGCGCTTCGTTATATAGCGGCGGGCTACAAAGGATCAGCGCCTTTACCCACAGCGGGTAGCGCTTCGCCAGCTCTACAGCTACTAAGCTGCCCATAGAATGACCGACAATAATCAGCTGACGTTTAAAGCCAAGACGAAGGAGCGTCGACATGACGGCCTTTGCTTGAATATCGGTACTGTACTTCAGCCAGCGGGGGCTAGGTGATTGGCCAAACCCTAACAGGTCAATTGAAATGACGCGAATATCAGCAGGCAGTTTCTCTACCACCGCGTCCCAGGCAGCACCGGAGTTGCCCATACCGTGTAGTAGCACCACGGTCGCCTTCGTTTTCTTGGCTTTCCGATCGACATAGACGTGCAGGCGATAGGGAATACGTAAATATTTATGAAGCAGACTATCTAACATATGCATTATTGAATATTCGAAGTTAAGCGGGCAACGCTGTCTAATAATTGCGATGTAATGCGACGGCGGCGCCATGTATCCAGCTTAATTGGAAAACTCTTCGTTAGGTATTCGTCGCGGACTGCCATCAAACGCTGCACATCACGTTCGTTGTAGATCAGCAGCGAAATTTCCTGATCCAGTTCAAACGAGCGAATATCAAGGTTTGATGACCCAACAATCCCTAGCTCGTCGTCAATCAACATAAACTTCGCATGCAGGAGGGTTGGTTTTTTATATAAGTAGACCTCTACACCGGCTAGTAATAATTCTTCGTAGTACGAGCGCTGCGCGTGTCCTACCATCCATTGATCGATCGCCTGAGAGTTAATCATCCTGACGCGTACCCCGCGCTTTGCGGCCGTTACAATCGCAGAGAGCAACGGCTCTGATGGAACGAAGTACGGGTTCGCGATGAAGATGTCGTGTTCAGCCCGGCTCACGGCGAGTGTAAACACCTTCAAATTATTTTCGTCGTTATAGCTTGGGCCACTAGGCAGCACCTGCAGCAGGGACGCATTTGCCTCGGGAACTTCCAGCAGTTCGGTATTGATAACGTGTGCGAGCTGTTCGTCTGTCTCTACCGACCAGTCGTACGCAAAGATAGCACCGAGTTCTTGGACAACGGCTCCTGTCAGGCGAACGACCAATTCGTCGTAGACAATGTCATCCTTGCGGCCGTAATTACGTCGTATCAGGTTCTGAGAGCCCATGTAGCCAACCTGCTGATCGATCACGATAAGCTTGCGGTGGTTGCGCAGATCCAAACGAAGATACTCTTTTAGCGAGAACTTTGGTGGCAGCATTGGAAGGGCTGAGATGTTATGGGTACGCAGATATTTTCGCATTGAACGATAGCTGCTATATTTACGCGAACCCCACCAGTCATACAGGACACGGACTTCAACGCCACGCTCGGCTGCCTGGCGAAGCGCCTCGAAGACAGGCTTGGTCGTCTTATCAAGCGTTAAGATGAAATATTCAAGGTAAATGTTTGTGTGTGCATTGTTCAGATCATCGACGATACCATCAATCGCTTTTTGATAATCAGTCACGTATTCACTAACGTAACCAGGCAGCGGCGGCAAGTGCCCTAGTGACGTTACAAGGCGCGCCACAGACTGATATTTGGCCGGCACCGCTTCGTTCATCGTGTCGCGGAGTTCGACCACACGCTTGTCTATAATCTGATCCAACGCGTCCTGTGAGTTACGTCGTTTCCTAGGGAGCTTATTCGTTCCTAAAATAAAGAACAGGACCCACCCAATGTAGGGCAGAAGGAAGATAATCAGCAGCCAGGCCATCCCCGCCGTCGGCTTACGGTTGCGAGGCACAATCAAGAGTGCGGCGATACTTAACAAAAAACCTATGGCGTAGGTGATGATAGCGGCGGCTGATAGGTGGGTAAACATGTCCCTACTACTATATAGCCTTTTAGGCGGTTGTACGAGCGCGCGTCTGGTTCTCCAGCCTGAAGTTAATTTCAGCACCGATAAGAATCGCGAAGGCCGTCAAGTTCAACCACGTCATCAAGACGATGATACCGGCGAACACACTGTATGAATCGGTAAAGTGCGCAAAGTAGCGGGCGTAAATGAAGAACAGTGTCGTGCCGAGTAGCCAAATGACTGTTGCGATGCATGAGCCCCAGGTAACCCACTGCCAGTGTGGGTTCTTGCGATCAGGGGCGTAGCGGTAGAAGGCAGCAAGCGCGACCGCCACCAGCCCAGCAATGAACACCCAGCGCACGATGATAATAGCCGTTGCGACGAAGCTTGGGACGCCCAGCGACTCGAGGAAGGAGCTATTCAGCACTAATAGACCGACGACAGCAGCGGCGATTAATCCACCAGAGATAATCAATACAATGCTTGTAAAGCGGAGTTCGACGAACTTGCGATCTTCGGTAGTTTCGTAGATTGCGTTTGTCGCGCTAATAATATTACTGACGGCGCCTGACAAGCTAAATAGCGACACTAAGATACCGACAATAATAATGAATACACCTGAAGATGGATTGTCGAGCGCAGCCTCTAGTTGCGTTGAGATCAATTGTGCGATGTCTGTCGGCAAGTACGTTTCGATGTACATAAATACTTCGTGTACCTGTTTTTCATCAAGCGCGAAGCTGAGGATCGCGACAGTTGCCGCGATAGCAGGGAAGACAGCCAGAGTCGAGAAATAGGCGACACCAGCCGCCAAAATACCAATCCGTTTGGATTTAATTGCCGTTTTCGTTTCTTTCAACGCGGTTTTCCAGTCTTTCATGGCGAACTTGCGTGGGGTGCGTGCGAATGTTTTCGTATCGTCAGCGAGGATACGTTTCATGGTTGCGTAAATTCGTTTGATAGTAAGCATAGAACGATTATACACCGCTACAATGCTTTTAAACTGCTGGCGCCATTATGCCACGTACCGCAGAATTCACAGACGTATTGTTGCAGACTTTTTGCAGGTGCTGATAACTCAGCGTCCAGCTGTGTAGGGTATTTACGCTTCTTTTTTGAGCCAACTAAACAGTACTCGGATTTATCCGGAATAAGAGGGAATGCAGGGCTGCGTTTTACGTGTTTCATCCCACTAGTATACAACGGTAGCTGGGATGAATGGAGGATGTTACGCGAGCTGCTTGGCGCGGAAGCAGTAGTCTTCATGATCGTTGATCATGCCAATAGCCTGCATGAACGCATAGCAAATCGTCGGGCCAACAAAGCGAAGGCCTTTTTTCTTCATTTCTTTGCTCATGACTTCACTGAGTGCAAGCGCTTCTTTTTGTTGTTTATGCGTGAATGGTTTGTTGTTCACGAATTGCCAAACATAGGCATCAAAACTACCGTACTCTTTTTGAATCGCCAGGTAGGCCTTGGCGTTCTCAATCGCGGCATTGATCTTTAAACGATTGCGGACAATGCCCGCGTTGGTCATCAGTTCGGCGCGTTTTGCTTCGTCATAGAGCGCAATTTTCTGCGCATTAAAATTATCGAATGCATCGCGGTATGACTCACGCTTACGAAGCACCGTCAGCCAACTCAACCCAGCTTGTGCACCTTCAAGGTTAATCATCTCGAATAGGAGGCGGTCGTCATGTGTGATAACACCCCATTCTTCATCGTGGTAGGGAATAAACAGCTCATTCGTTTCGGACCAGGCGCATCGGTGTTCGGTGTGTGTCATTATTTTCTCCCTTTGTTACTAGCTTTAGTATAGGGCAGGAATATTAAGATCTGATGACATAAAAACAAAGCAAAGGCAGGGGACTGTTCTTATAGAGGTCAAAATGCTATATTAGGACGTAATGACACGAACACTTACTACCAACGTCGCAGCACACATCGGAGAAACCGTTACTATTAAAGGTTGGCTCCACAAAAAACGCCTCATGGGCGGGATGAACTTTATCACGCTTCGTGACCGGAGCGGTATTACTCAGAACCTTATTAACGACAAGGATGAACTCGAAAAACTCCGTGGGCTACAAATAGGTACCGTTCTGGCTTTAACCGGCACTGTTACCGCTGACGAGCGTGCACCCGGCGGCGCCGAGCTTCACGATGTCACTGTCGAAGTCATGGTGCCCGTCACAGATGAACCACCGATTGAAATCGACAAACCTATCAGCCACAAATCTGACAACCTCGACACGCTGTTCGAATACCGCGTTTTAAACATTCGTAACCTGCAAGAACAAAAGATCTTCAAGATCCGTGCAAGCATCACTCGCTACATGCGCGAATTCTTGTACAAGAACGAATTTACCGAAATCGACACCCCAAAACTACTGGCTGAAGCGACCGAAGGCGGCGCAGAAGTCTTTGAACTGGATTACTTCGGTAAAACTGCAACATTGGCCCAAAGCCCACAGTTCTATAAACAAATCATGGTGGGTGCCTTTGAGCGTGTCTTCGAAATTGGTCATAGCTACCGCGCAGAACCAAGCGCAACGACCCGACACTTAACCGAACTGACGATGCTCGACATCGAAATGGGCTTTGTCGACAGCCACGATGAAGTTATGAATATGGTTGGTGATATGATCCAAAACGTTTTGACTCGTGTCTACGATGAGCACGCTGATGACATCAAGAGCCTGAACGCACCACAGTTGCGCTTACCCGAAGAAGGCAAGATTCCTCGCTTCACCGTTGCTGAAATCCACGAACTTTACAGCAAGGCAAACAACGTCGACACGACTGACGAAAAAGACCTCATTCCAGATGAAGAGCGCTGGATTGCTGACTATGCAATCAAGAATTTCGGCAGCGACCTTGTATACGCAACTGATTTCCCCGCTGTCGCAGGTAAGTTCTACCACAAGTTCAAGGAAGACACCGATACGGTTGCATGGGCAGACCTGCTGTATCGTGGCCTAGAAATCGCCACCGTTCCACTGCGTGAACACACCTACGAAAAGATGTTGGCGCAAATGGAGCGAGCAGGCATGGATGTCACACATGAAGGCTTCAAACACTACCTACAAGCGTTCAAATACGGCCTTCCACCACACGGTGGGGCTGGCATGGGCGTTGACCGCGTCGTCCAGAAGACACTCGGCCTCGCAAACGTGAAAGAATCGACCCTCTTCCCACGCGACATCAACCGCTTGACCCCGTAATTTCGGCTATTCATTCAGATGTTCTTAAGATTTCACTGCTATACTTAGTATATGAATATCCTTCAAGACTCTTACACACTCAACACCGGCGCAACAATCCCTAAAATCGGCTTTGGCACCTGGCAAATCCCTAACGGCGCCGAGGCGTACGATGCAACTGCATTTGCGTTAAAAAGCGGCTACCGTCATATCGATACGGCCTACGTATATGGCAATGAAGCCAGTGTTGGAAAAGCAATCATTGAAAGTGGTATCGCACGCGAAGACATTTTCCTCACGACAAAACTTCCTGCAGACGAAAAAACGTACGAAGGCGCGCTCGAGAAGTTCGAAGAGTCACTTGCGACCTTAGGTGTCGACTACGTTGACCTCTACTTGATTCACGCGCCATGGCCATGGTCTGATCGTGGAGGCGACTACACTGAAGGCAATATCGAAGCCTGGAAAGCCATGGAAGCGATCTATAAGAGTGGTCGCGCGAAAGCAATCGGTGTCTCTAACTTTGCAGTAAAAGACCTTGAGGCAATCCTTGAAAGCGGTACAATTGTTCCAGCAGTAAACCAAATCCGTTTCTTTATCGGATCAACACAAGAAGAAGTCACCGCGTTTTGTGAAGCGCACGATATATTAATCGAAGCTTACTCACCGTTAGCGACAGGCCAAATTCTTGATAACCCGCAAGTAAAAATTATCGCCGACAAATACGACAAAACAGTCGCACAAATTTCTATTCGCTACACGATTCAACGCGGCACCGTGACGCTTCCAAAATCAACCCACGAAGAATATATCTTGCAGAATGCTGATCTTGACTTCGAAATTGATGATAGTGATATGGACTACCTGAACGGTCTAACGAGTACCGTTTAGGCCTACGCATTAGGTCTACTTGATCTTAATGCCCGCTTCGGCGGCAAATGATGGCGCAAGCTGCATCAGCTGATCGTAACTGATCGTCACTCCGCGAAGGCTATTAATACCCTTAATGCCGTCGACTGTCGACTTCGATATATCTACGTTACTCATGCGCGCGCTGGCAAAAGTAATACCATTAATGGTGCAGTTAATAAATTCAACGTTCTTTAGACGCGCATCGTAGAAATCCACGTCGTTCAGCGTGCATCCTTCGAAACCAACATTTTCTAAATGTGAAAAACGGAAGTTGACCATATCAAGTTTCGAGTTTTTGAAATCGATATCCTTTAGCGTACTGTTTGCCATCTGCATCCCGATACAGCGTCCGGCATCAATAGAAACGCGGCGCCAACTAGATTCGGGGAATTTTGTGGCAGTGAAATTACAGCTGCGAAATATAGAATCAACGACATCAAAACGCTGAATATCGGTGTGTTCTAGGTCGACTTTATTAAAAAATGACTCAGTGATATTGATATTTTTTAAATCATCACTGGTTAAGGTGACGTTTTCAATTCGTACCCCGCTGATATCATCTTCCTCGGCAAATAGCTGATGGATGTCATCGGGCTCAGTCAGGGACGGCGGCAAAGACGGCATTGTTAACTTCATATAGCCTCACTATAGCAACAGGCTAGGGGAATGAATAGGATTGATTTTCGGCCGCTTATCGTAACAATCGTACACATCCCGCTGTGCTTATAGGGGTGCATTTGCGTATCATTATAAAAAGTGGTTACATGTATAAATCGGAAAATATCCGACAGCAGTGATCTATATAAAAGTAGGTGACAGTACATGATAAAAGGTTTTCTGACGTGGCTCACGGAAGCGCTGGCTAACATAATCGAGTTTTTCGGTGAAGGATCAGTCGTCGCACTCCTCGTCGTGGGAATCGCGTTGATTGTTACGGCAATTCTGCTAGCAAGACGTGTCCAAAATCCAGAAAAAGATACCGGGCTTGGTGCGCGTATCGTCGCCGTCATCGCCCTCTCTCTCGGAATTCCCTTTCTATTCCTTTCACTAGGCGTAGGAACCGCCGACGCGGTGATCTGGGGACTACTGGCACTGGCAATTGGTGCGTTCTGGCTTGCAGGAGAGCCCGGCAAACGCGTTACTGTGATTGGAATTCTGATCGGCATCCTAGCACTGGTAATGCTGGTGTTTTTTGCACGAGATGCCGGCGACGGGTCATTAATCGCGAGTAGCGTGCTGACTGTTGCGCAAGGACTCGAGGATCTGTGGAACGGCGCCACAGCCGGACTACGCCAGTAATACACCGCACCACGCAGTTGGTTGCACCCTTGTCTCTCGTTTGTTTGATCGAGACAGGGGCGCAACCGACGCACATACCTCACCTATGGGTGATTTTTTATTTTTAAAGTTAATTGATATTTCAATAATAAAAGACTATAGTCGTGCTATTCGCTGTATGGCGGATAGCACTCTTTACCCTCCGCTTCTATAGATTGAAGGCATGTCATGAGTTTTGAGAACGACGATATTCCGACACAACCACTTCCTACGCAACCGTCCGAACCACGATCAGAGGAGCCGCCTAAATCGCCACACGACCCACCACCAAATGAGGCGTACGTCACGTATCAGCGTGTCGTCAAGGATGCCATGATCGATGCGGCAACCGAGCTGCGGCCGATGTTTCTGGAACTGATACAACAATCAGTGACTGAACTACGGCCAATGCTGGCTGAGCTGCTAAATGAACTGGTTGAGCGGCTGAAACCCATCGACGAGTATGCCGATGAACCCGATATTGCCTACCAGCATCGACACCATTGGATGAAAATCGTGGTGGTACTGCTGGTACCATTTGTGGTGGTATTTGCAGCGTCGACTCTGTTCGTACTGCTGTCGTCGAATATGGCCGCAACCCTGCTGGGAGTCATCCTGCTATGGGGTGGCGCAACCAGTTCGTATATCGCAATCAGCCGCAAGACGAGCAGCAGACCGATGAATACACCACTTTCTCCCGCTCACAGAGCAATGAAAGGCGCGTGGACTGTCGGTATCCTGATCGTCGTGCTGCTTTTTGCTATCGTCCTGGGTATCGCGGAAGTTGATCCGGTCATTACCTACATCTACATCGCACTCAGCTTGATCGTGATGTTCTTCTCGGCACGCGAGTATTACAAATGGTCAGAGCTATGGATCTACAAATCTGGTGGCACACTGATCGCACTTCGCCCAGGCAGACGGTTGTTTCTTTTGCCCGCCTTCCAGCAGAACCTTCCGCTTCGACAGGTCACAAACTCCGCACTTGAAACCTCCATAGTCGGAATCTGGCTCAAGTATGATCACGTCATGATCAATGCGGCGGACGACGAGGATCTGTACTGGAACAATCTGCACTTCATCATTGAAGGTCAGCGCCTGCTGGCGGCGGTGAACCAAGGAAAGCAGCGGTACTAGAAGCAGGTTGAAGAGTTGCCCATTGCATGCAGATACGTTCTGTATGCAATGGGCCTTTTTCATTTGGTATAATAGAGCGATATGCAGGAGAATAGTATGGAAGAAATTGGTATTGATGCACAGCTGGTCGAAGAGATTCGTAAAGGTAACAAATATATCGAGGCTGCGTTAGGTACGCCCGAATTCTTAAAAATTCGCGAAGATGATGTAGTGGCTGTTCGTGAAGATCTATATATCGATGGACAGATTGTAGACTCAATCCCAGATGCACTCCGTATCAAAGTGACCGAAATCTTATACTTCGAGACTTTCGCTGAAGCCTTAAATGCCACTGACCACCAAGGCCTGATTCCCTCCGCCAAAACAGTAGATGACGCCCTGGCTCTCTACCGTGAGCGCTACACCGAAGCCGATGAAGACGAGTATGGCGTTGTTGTCATGTATTTTGAAATTACCGCCTAGTCACCTCTGTTAATAAGCATATCGATTAGGTTTTTTCGCCCAATAAGCGCATAATGGATACAAGATATAATTCTGTGTCAACTAAATGAGAGGCTCCCTATGGCCAAATCCCAAGACCAGCGCAAAGAGAAGAAAAAAGTGAAGCAAGTAAAGGTGCCGGCATAATGGCGAAATCTTTAAGCGCACAACGATTCTTAGACTCAACGGATGCAGAATTAATTCGTGACACACTTCGCGCAATGATGACGGATCCTGCATTTAACACTCGTTCAATGTATTCACCTGCAGCTGGTGGTGAAGTCCTATTTGTCGACAAGCACATGGAATACCTTAGCCAACACACGACACTTAACGTCGAACACTATCTTTCGAATCTTCGATTGATGACTCGTATCACTTCGTAATTAGAATTTTGCTGATTGCGCGATTGTTTGCAGCACCGCTTGGGCGGTGTTTGCTGTATACAGGTCTTTGTCACCAGGCTGTGCAATACTCAAACTGTAGAAGTTGAGGTCTTTGAATATATAGAGGCTGTAGTCATTACGCGCTGGAGTCTTGCCGCTGGCTGGTTCACTCGATGACGAGAAGAAGGCAGTGTCACCCAGGCCGCTCACACTGATAACGTCTTCAAGATCAGTAATCGCAGCTGTTTTAGATTTCTCATCAGGGAATTTTGTCACACGTGTCGTAAACCTATTATTCAGTGAACCATCAGTAACGAATGAGTACACACATAACTGCGTTCCATCGCCGCCAAACTCTTTACTATAGCCACGGTTATCAGCAGCAGCGACAGTAATTTTGTTTCCGACAGCGGCTTGTACAGAAGCTTGTGGTATCAGCGTACATGCGCCCAGGTCGACGGACAGATCCGGCTTTACGTTAGGATCTTGCTTGGATGGGTCTTCGTTTTCACCTGTATCCTCGACGGGTGCCGTAGTGACCGGCTGCACCGCAGTATCAGATGGGCGCGCAACCTTTGCTAGCAATAATGCGCCGGTGACGCCTCCAGCGATTACTAGAATAGACACGATACTAATGACAATAAGAAGGGCTTTTTTAGGCATAGTATTAGTGTAACTGTCTGCATGAGCATAAGCAAGATGCGACTGCAAGACTTATTTCATCACTTTATTACCGTTAGTGCTATACTATTTTTATGAATACGCCTGAAACACAACCAAAGCATCCTCATGTCAAAATTATTCGTCACGTTATCCCTGAACCAATTGACACTATCACCGTAAAACACGACTCATTTCACAAAATTTCACAAGGTGTTTCGAACAAGCTTGGTTCACCAGCTGCGTTCCTGCTAGCTGTCCTGCTCGTTGTTGTATGGCTGCTGACCGGGCCACTATTTGGCTTTTCGGACACGTGGCAGCTGGTTATTAATACCGGTACCACTATCATCACGTTCCTGATGGTCTTTGCGATTCAAAATACCCAAAACCGTGATTCAAAAGCGATGCAGCTAAAACTAAACGAGCTTATCAAGAGCAGTCACGGTGCGCGAACCGAGTTCGTCGATATCGAAGACTTAACAGACAGCGAGCTCAACGTCATGCAAGATCAGTTCAAGGCAATTCACGAAAAATTCCAAGAGCGTGTTGCACGAAAGCAAGCGAAACTTCAATAATCATATCGTTCTTTTAAAAAGGGGTGTTATCAATGGACACTCCTTTTTTGTTGCGCCAACGCGTTGTATAATAGAGACATAAGTAAGGAGACATGTGATGCCCTATAGCACTACCCACGAATTACCCGATCCTGTTCGCAACGTCCTTCCCGAACATGCACAGGATATCTACAAGGAAGCGTTCAACAGCGCCTATGACGAGTACGCAAACGCCAGTAAGCGCCATGGTGATGAGGGGCATGAAGAAGTAGCCCACAAGGTCGCCTGGAACGCAGTAAAAGGTAAATATGAAAAAGGCGCCGATGATAAATGGCACCTTATAGAAGTAGGAGGTCACCGATGACATCAGTACAAACCTTGAACCAATCAGCCGAAAAAGAACGTGAAAAAGCAGCCGACATGCACACACAAGCCCAACGCGAGCGCGACAAAGCGGGTAACATGACTGATGACCCGGATAAAGCGCAAGCTTCCCAAATGCAAGCGCAGTCTTATGAAGACCAGGCCAAGCAGCACGAAGATCAAGCGGAGCGCTACGATCAAGAGGCAGCCTCGTACTCAGCTCAAGCCGACAGGCTTCGTGAAGAACGCGAAGGCCTAATGCAGGCTGCTAACTTGCAGGCTGAAAAGCTCGAGTCACAAGAGAAGGCGCTTCGTGGCGAAATTCGAGGCATGTTCTAGGCGCCATATTTTGCTATACTATATATAAACATAAGCAAGGTAGCTACGCCAAACACCACAGAATGACTGATCAAAAAAACTTCGACCCCTCCATAAGTCTTGAAGACGATGTTGCGCTTCAAGCAATTGAGGCTCTCGAAGCACAGTCTATCGATCCGCATCCGAAGCCGCTTATTCCGCCTACCCCGACCGAGCCTATTGCACCGGCAGTCGCACCACCTACAGCCGTCGTTGAGCCAGTTGCCGCACCGCAACCGGTGATCGAACCCATCGCACCGCCTGTTCAACCTCCCGTGCAGCCCGCAGCACCAGCCATCGCCCAGCCCGCCCCTATACCAGAGCGGCCTACGCCGAGTGACCCCGCCTCAAAGATGGCGGCAGAACTCGCCAATGCGCCCGCAAAGGTACAGTCATTCCATTTCTTTATTGATCAAAAACGACACATCAAGCCCGTTCCTACGGCGCTGGCGGGACTTGGTGTCATCGCGCTGGGTGTCAGTGCATATTTCGTTATCAGCATGTTATAGCGTCCTCATTTTTACAGATTGCGGTTAGGATGTAGTGACATATCTTTGCTATACTGTCATATATGAAACCGTTGACTCCCACGACGCCCCACGTCATTATTCTGGTGGGTATCCCAGGTGCTGGAAAGACCACATTTGCCGAACACTTCGCCAAAACTTTTCACGCCCCGTATATTAATACCGCAGCAATCGAATCAAAAGTCGGTATTACTCCCGAGGCATCAATTAAAGTCACGGAACTATTTTTTGAAGAGTTATTAAAAACCGGTCGTACATTTATTTACGAAGGCGCGACATCCAGCAAAGAGGAACGTGCTGCGCTGGCAAAATATGTTGCTAAAGCAGGCTACAAGCACTTAACTGTGTGGGTCCAAACCGAACCACTTGAGGCAAAGCGCCGCTCCCTTAGCAAACAAAAGGTCGACCGTATCTCGTCAGCTACGTTTGATGAGCGCTATACGGCCTTTGTTGGCCCGACCGCCATAGAGAAGCCTGTCGTCATTAGCGGTAAGCACACCTACGTTACGCAGCTTCGTATTGTTCTGAAGCGCCTGTCGGTTGCACGGCCAGCGACACCGCCATCTGCCACACCACCACCCGTTGAACCAAGGGTCTACCCAGGCCGGAATATTACGATACGGTAACCGACTATGCCGATCATTCAAGACGAAGAGTTTGGCAAAATAACCATCAGGCGAAGTGCCCGGGCGTCACAAGTTCGGCTCCGCGTTGCACCAGATGGGACATTACGCGCATCGCTGCCTCTGTACGCGCCGGCGTTCTTAGTCAAACGGCTCATTAAATCCTCGCGCGATGAACTACGCGCCATGATCGCTCAGTCTCAACCGATCGCCAGCTACACAGACGGGATGCGTATTGGTAAAAGTCACACGTTGATTGTCCGACCGACAGCGGGCACATTACAGGCCAATCGAAGAGGACAACAGCTGATCGTGAGCTTGCCAAATGGCAAAACCCTTAATGATACAGATGTAGCTAGGACAGTCCGTGACCTTATTATTGCGGCCTTGCGGGTTGAAGCCAAAAGTTACCTTCCAAAGCGGTTATCATTCCTCGCTGAAAAATACGGCTTTAGCTACAAAAAAGTCCGCTTCTCACACGCCAGTGGACGATGGGGGAGCTGTACATCCGAAGGCACCATTAGTTTGAACATAGCACTGATGAAACTGCCGTTCGAACAAATCGACTACGTTATCCTGCACGAGTTAGCCCACACGCGTCAGATGAACCACAGTCCCGAATTTTGGGCGATTGTTGGCGAAAGCGACCCAGAATATAAAAGCCATCGGCGCGACCTAAAAAAAGAACAGCCAACAATCTAACTGTCGCATATACAAAACGGTTATGCCTGCGCTATAATGACAGCACATGTTCGAGGGTGGTATTAGCTTTAACAGAGATTCCGATAAGGCAGTTCGGTATGTCGCACTATTAGGTACGCCAATTTTTATCGGCTACAACCTGCTGGTGTTGTTTGGCATCGTTCACAGCACTAACTACGTCAACGACTTTATTTGCCTTTTGATCTCTGGGCTATGGTTGGCCACTGGTGTGTACCACTTCTTCGCACCAATTCGTTCCCGCTTCGATATGATGTGGCGCCTGGTGTTGTATCACGCACTGGCATTGGCGACGATTCTATTTATTACCGGCTTTATTGAGCCATTCGCATCATCGATTGCGTTATTATTTCTAGCGGCAAATATCTACTTCGGACGCAAAGCCCTGGCTATCAGCGTCACCGCGGTTATTACTGCAGCAGCGCTTGATGCACTGATCCGGTACCCCAGCGACCACTCAATTATCGTCAATAACCTGACTGGCCTTGCTGGCATCCTGGTACTGGGTGTTGCGATGGTTGGCGTCATCATGGCACAAGAAACCCGTCGCCAATCATTGATCCATAGCCAGGCGCAAGAACGATTACAGTACGACCGCATCCTGACAATCATCAATAACCTTTCGGACGCAACGCTTAGCACCGACGATACAGGCCGTGTCGTTATGTATAACGCCGCCAGCCTTAACCTGCTAGATACAAATGATAGCCTACGTGGCAAGAACATCAGCGATTTGTTCAACTTAACAGACGCAGATAAAAATAGTATTAAACTATTCGACATATTGAACATTTCACAGATGACAACCAGGCGTGACGACATTCGCCACACCTACGCGGATGGCGAAGAGATTCGCCTGGAAATGACCTACGCGCCTATAAAAAGTGCTTTCAGCAAGAACAAGCGTAAGGTGCAGGCGCAGGCCGGCTTTGTCCTGATCGTGCGCGATGTAACTAAACAAAAAAGCCTCGAAGAAGAGCGTGATGAATTCATTAGCGTGGTGAGCCACGAACTCCGTACGCCAATCACCATTGTTGAAGGCACCCTGTCGAACCTTCAGCTGATGATGAGTCGTCCAGAGAAAACCGAACCAGCACTACTGGCGAGTTCTATCGACACAGCCCATGGTCAGGTCCTCTACCTCGCCAAGATGGTAAATGACCTCAGTACGCTTTCACGCGCAGAACGTGGCGTTGCAGATGCCGGCGAAGACATCAACGTCGAAGAACTGATGCACAAGCTACACACCCAGTATGAAAAGGACGCGGCCGCACGTAAGCTACACCTGAACCTCGACCTCGGCACTAAACTTGGATCGGTTCACGTCAGCCGACTCTACCTCGAAGAATTGCTGCAAAACTTTATTACAAATGCCATCAAATATACCAATGAAGGCACAATCACCGTGCATGTCACACAAAAGAAGAGCACCGTCACTTTTGCGGTCACAGATAGTGGTATCGGCATCAGCCGCGGTGACCAACAGAAGATCTTTAATAAGTTCTACCGCAGCGAAGACTATCGTATCCGCGAGACAAACGGTACCGGCCTGGGTCTATATGTATCAGCAAAGTTGGCCCACAAGCTTGGAACACAGATCGATCTGACCAGTCGCCTAAACCATGGCTCAACCTTCAGTTTCGAATTGCCACAATCTTCTAAGAAGTAGTTACAGCTTTGAGGCTTTGACTTCGACCAGACGGCCTTTCCAAGTGACTGTATTGCGTGCATAGTTGATTGCACTCAAGACAACCAGCGCTGACTCTTGCAGCGTCAGGTAGCCCCACAGCAGTCCGCCGAGGATCGATCCCGTATTCCACACCTTTCGTAGATACACAGCATACAGACCGGCAAACATGAGATAGAGGATGCCAGCAATAACCTGATGGACGCCCCAACCGAACACGAAGCCAGCACCGATCACAAACAAAGGCACGGACGCGATTAATAGGTCGAGTGCAGCGACGGCAACGTGCATCAGCTTTGCGCCCAGCAGTGGATATAGCAGACGAACACTCGTACCGATCTGCGAGCGCCACTTTTTCTCATATGAAATTCCCAACAATTTAGTACCGATCAAGAAGCGATACTTTCCAGTGGTCATCAGTTCGGCAGAAAAGCGTGACTCTGGCTGGACGGCATCCTTGAACTGTGTGAATCCCTGCCATGTATCCAGCAGGGTTTGACGATGAATCATCCAAGCACCGCTGGCGGTTGCGGGCGCAGCTGTTCGGTGGAACATGACCTCCCAAAAGTAGCGTAGGGGCGACAGGAACACGCTAGATCTAGGGGCATCCTCGCGACGTGGCAGGACCGATACCATCAAGGCTTGTTCCTGTAAGGTATACGCAACAAGCTGCTCAATTGAGTCCGGGTTCAGACGCGTGTCGACGTCCATAAATAAGACGTAGGTGCCACTGGCCTGCTTTAAAAGGCCCTGCAGCGCATGGTTCTTACCAAGCCACCCCTCGGGCAACTTCGATCCCTCGACGAACCGGATGCCGTCCTGTGCAAAGGCTTTAATGAGTGAAGACGTATTATCACCGGATAGGTCGTCCAAGACAATAATCTCAAGCTTAGGATATGTGCTATCGATGACTCGCTGCAGCGAGTCCGTCATGGCGTGCGTTTCGTTACGAGCGGGGATACAGACCGTTACACTCGGGAGTGCATCCTTGCTACGTACGTTCGTTAATAATGCCTTCATTTTGAAATGGGTCACTGCGTAGCGGAGCCGCCATACGCCAACACAAAACATTCCCAGCAGCACTGCATATAGTACAAATAGTATAGCCTCTAGCATCTTCTTCTATGATAGCACCTCCCTTGACGAGAGGGGAATAAAAAGCTACACTAGTCTTGACAGTCTGCAGAGCAGGCTATTTTATTTGGCAAAAAAAGAAAGAGGAACGCAAACGTGGCTACTGCACCTAAGGTGACGCGCATTAAAGCATCGTCATCTGCACCGAAAAAGGTCCTTAAAAAGACACCCAAGGTCAAGAAAGAGCGCAAAGCTCCGACGAACCCTTTCATTAAGACGTTATTTGCCATTGGTGGGTATTTCAAGGGAGCCTGGATTGAACTTCGTCTAGTACGTTGGCCAACCCGCGGCGCGACATGGGGCCTTACGGCTGCTGTCATCGCCTTCAGTGCATTCTTTGTAGTAATAATTCTGCTGCTCGACGCACTCTTCAAATTTTTATTCGAACTCATTTTAAAGTAATTCATTTTTAAGCAAGGAACAGACGACAATGACAACCAATCGCTACGATTCATCACGACAATGGTACGCCATTCACACCTACAGCGGCTACGAAGAAAAAGTTGCTGATAGCATTCGCCAACGCATTAACGCTGTCGACATGGCAGACAAAATTTTCGATGTGATGGTACCAAAAGAAAAGCAAATTCAAATCAAGAACGGTAAACGTAAAGTTATCGAAGCGAAAATCTTCCAAGGCTACGCCCTCGTTGAGATGAAACTGACTGACGAAACATGGTACATCGTTCGTAACACTCCTGGCGTTACTGGCTTCGTTGGTACAAGCACTCAGCCAACACCTGTTTCTGAGCAAGAAATTAGCAAGATCAAAAAGCGCATGGGCGTTGAAGATCCAAAACACCAAATCGACTTTTCAGAAGGCGAAGTGGTTAGCATTACCGATGGTCCTTTCAAGGGCTTCGACGGTGCAATCAGCGAAATTGACAACCAAAAAGGTAAAGTCAAAGTCATGGTCAGCATGTTCGGACGCGACACTTCAGTCGAGCTTGACGCACTGCAAGTTACTAAAGTTTAGTCCTGAATTAAACTTTCATCTGTAAGAAGGCTGTACAAATTGACAGCCTTCTTTTATTATGAAGAAATATGGAGTCACCGAAGCCACCACGACGACCTCGTCAAAAACCCGAAAACATCAGCGCCGTCCGTACGGCGGTTCTTTTGCCTTGGGATGGAGTCATCCTCAGTCCAAATGACTATCGACCAGAGTTATTCCGTCACCCAACACCTGTTGGCAATACACTGACCAACACAGCACAAGCGCGCATGGACCGCAATAGTCGCGAACGATATGGCCTCCCATTGCTGTCCATCATGCACGATCTAGGCTTTGCGAACGGCGTCGCTGGCTTTTCAGTCCGTCCGACCTTCCAGACCCTCGAGATAGA
>Ga0247811_1000058_pt1 | contig 41201 bp, 24 predicted proteins | sample UWRJL134311R1_FD_189018 | JGI IMG/M metagenome (GOLD analysis project Ga0247811, IMG submission 189018) | Plant litter microbial communities from Arlington Agricultural Research Station in Wisconsin, United States - UWRJ-L134-311R-1 | ecosystem: Environmental > Terrestrial > Plant litter >...
CCAAGAAAATCTTAGAACCTGTGCATGTTGATTTAGACGAGCATTGGGGCTTAGATCACGGAGCATGGAGCGTAATCAAGCATTTATATCCTGAAGCCAATGTTCCCGTAATTCAGCTGAGTATCGATTACACAAAGTCAGGCCAATACCATTTTGAATTGGCTCAGAAATTACAATCACTGCGTCATAAAGGCATCCTGATTATCGGCAGCGGCAATATTGTCCACAATTTACGTCTGGTTGATTTCAGGAATTTCGATAAAGACAATTATGGTTACGATTGGGCAATTGAAGCCCGCGAAACGGTTAATAATTATTTATTAGATGGAAATTTTCAACCTCTAATGGATTTCGAGAAAATGAACAAAGCAGTTCAATTGGCCATTCCAACTCCAGAACATTATTTGCCATTGCTTTACACTTTAGGTTTAAAAGAAAAGTCAGAAGAATTGAGTTTGTTTAATGATAAATTGTTGGCGGGTTCCTTAAGTATGACATCAGTAAAAATAATGTAAAAAAAACTTTGTGTATCTCTGTGAAAAACTCCGTGAATCTCTGTGGTAAAATTATAACACTAAATGGCGCAGAGTTTTTCACAGAGATTCGCAGAGAAAAAAAAATAACTTGAGAGCGAGATTGCTTTCGCCACGGCGAACAGGTCGTTCCTCGCAATTATATAAAAAATGAAAATAATAGCTGTAATTCCGGCGCGATACGCATCTACACGTTTTCCTGCTAAACTGATGCAGGATTTGGGTGGAAAAACTGTAATTCTACGAACGTACGAAGCTGCTGTCTCCACAAATTTATTTGACGATGTATTTGTTGTAACCGATTCTGACTTAATCTTTAATGAAATTGTTGCCCATGGCGGCAAAGCCATTATGAGTGTCAAAGAACACGAATCAGGCAGTGATCGTATTGCTGAAGCTGTATATAGTCTGGATGTTGATATTATCGTAAATGTGCAGGGAGATGAACCTTTTACTGAGGCTGGACCTTTAGAGCAGGTTCTGTCGGTTTTTAGAGATGATAAAGACGGTAAGGTTGATTTGGCTTCGCTAATGCGTGAAATTACAGATGATGACGAAATCAATAATCCGAATAATGTGAAAGTGGTGGTGGATCAGTCAAATTTTGCCTTGTATTTTTCACGTTCAGTAATTCCGTATCCAAGAGACAAAGATGTTGGTGTTCGTTACTTTCAGCATATCGGAATTTATGCCTTTAGAAAACAGGCTTTATTAGACTTTTACAGCCTGCCAATGAAATCCTTAGAAGCTTCTGAAAAACTGGAGCAATTGCGTTATTTGGAATTCGGAAAACGTATAAAAATGGTCGAAACCACGCATGTTGGAATTGGAATCGATACGGCTGAAGATTTAGAAAAGGCGAGGGCTATTTTGGGTTCGATATAAAATTAGATATATGAGGATAAAATTTATTATTTTACTACTGATTTTTTTTAATGCTGCATTTTCACAAGAAAAAAAATGTTCTGATTTTAAAAATGGAACGTTTTCTTATAATAATCCAATTTTTAAAAGATATAAAGTTGTTCGAAAAGAAACTGTTCAGATAGAAACGGATACAGTTACAGGATTGGTATTTGAAGGTGCTATAGAATGGAAATCGGATTGTCAATATGTGCTTACTTATACTAAAGTCAGCAATAAAGCTCAGGAAAAAATGCTGGGACAAAAAATTAATGTTGAGATAACAAATATTTCAGGAAATACTATTGTATGTAAATCTGAGGCTTTTGGTGTCAAAATGGATTTGGAGATGACTAAAGTAGGAAATTAATTTTTTTGAAAATGATTGCCCCTGGCCCCGATGGGAGGAAAATCCTTTTGTAGCGCTCCCAAAGCTTCAGGACCGCACAAAAGATTGGAAAGACTAGGCTGTTAGCTTTATCAAAGTTTTAAACTTTGACAAAGCTTCGCAAAGGCGTAAAAAATAAAAAAGCTTCTAAACAATTGTCTAGAAGCTTTTTTTATATCGAAATCAAACTAAAATCCCTAATACAAATCAGGAAATTTAGAAGGATTTACTTCATTCATCATGCTATAAACCTTTTCGAAAATATCTTCCGCAGAAGGTTTAGAGAAATAATCGCCATCAGTTCCGTATGCGGGTCTGTGGGCTTTTGCAGCCAGAGTCTGCGGTTTGCTGTCTAAATATTGATAAGCATCCTGTTCTTCTAAAATCTGCTGTAAAATAAACGCTGAAGCACCTCCGGGAACATCTTCGTCGATTACTAAAAGACGGTTTGTTTTGGCAATACTTTTTACGATATCCTTATTGATGTCGAACGGAAGCAGCGATTGAATATCGATTACCTCGCAGTCGATGCCTAATTCTTGTAATTCAACTGCAGCCTGTTCTACTAATCGTAATGTAGATCCGTACGAAACAAGCGTAATATCTGAACCCTCTTTTAAGGTTTCAACTACACCAATTGGCGTTTTGAATTCACCAAAATTCAAAGGTGTTTTTTCTTTTAATCGGTAGCCATTCAAACATTCGATTACTAAAGCCGGTTCATCAGTTTCTAACAGCGCATTGTAAAAACCTGCTGCCTGAGTCATGTTTCTCGGAACCAGAACGTGAATACCGCGAATTGCATTAATGATCATTCCCATTGGAGAACCAGAATGCCAGATCCCTTCTAAGCGGTGTCCGCGGGTTCTGATAATTAACGGGGCTTTTTGTTTTCCGACAGTTCTGTATTGCAGTGTGGCCAAATCATCACTCATGATTTGAATCGCGTACAATAAATAATCTAAATATTGAATTTCGGCAATCGGGCGCAAACCTCTCAAGGCCATTCCAATTCCCTGGCCAATTATAGTGGCTTCACGAATTCCGACATCGGCAACACGAAGTTCTCCGTATTTTTCCTGCATGCCTTCCAGACCCTGGTTGACATCGCCAATGTTTCCTACATCTTCACCAAAAATCAACGTTTCAGGATATTTGGTAAACAAGGCGTCGAAATTGTCACGCAAAATCATACGTCCGTCTAAATCTGGTTTTGCATTGTCTGCATATTCAGGAAGTACTTTTTTTACCGAAGATACTTTCAAATCAGAAGCAGAATGTAAATTACTGCTGAATCTTGGCTGTGTAATCCCGATATAATTGGTAATCCACTCTGATAATATAACTTTGCTGTTTGGCACTTCGATAAAACGAAGAATTTTTCTGGCAATTACCAGCATTTCTTTCTTTAAAGGTGCTTTTATCGCTTTTAATTCTGAAATATATTTTTGAATTTTATCTTTATGATTGATGCTTGCTGCTGCAATCTGCTCCAATAAAATCAAAAGATTTTTCTGATCTTCAATAATGGGGTTGATAAAAGAGTTCCAGGCTTCTTTTTTGGCTTCCAGAACTTCTTTTTTCAATTCAAATTCAATTTCAGATAACTCTTCCGGCGATGCAATATTAATGGCAATCATCCATAAGCGCATCTGGCGGATACAGTCAAAATCTCTTTCCCAAGCCAGTCTGTCACCGTTTTTGTAACGTTCGTGTGAACCTGAAGTCGAGTGTCCTTGTGGCTGCGTTAATTCGTTTACGTGAATTAAAACAGGAATATGCTGTTCGCGGGCAATTGCAGCAGCTCTTTCGTAAGTCGAAACCAGTTCTGCATAATCCCAGCCTTTCACTCTAAAAATTTCATACCCGTTAGAATCTTCGTCACGCTGGTATCCTTTTAGAATTTCAGAAATATTTTCTTTCGTAGTCTGGTGTTTGGCGTGAACCGAAATTCCGTATTCATCATCCCAAACGCTCATTACCATCGGAACTTGCAGTACTCCGGCAGCATTTATGGTTTCAAAAAACAAACCTTCAGAGGTACTCGCGTTTCCAATGGTTCCCCAGGCAACCTCGTTTCCGTTTACAGAGAATTTGTCTTTGATTTTAATTCCATCAACATTTCTGTAAATTTTAGATGCCTGAGCCAATCCCAATAATCTTGGCATTTGTCCGGCTGTAGGTGATATATCTGCGCTTGAATTTTTTTGTTTTGTTAAGTCTTTCCAGGATCCGTCGTCGTTTAAACTGTGCGTTACAAAGTGACCGCCCATTTGCCTTCCGGCAGACATTGGATCGTAGTTTAGGTCAGTATGACCGTATAAACCTGCAAAAAATTGTTTCGGGGTCAATTCGCCAATCGCCATCATAAAAGTTTGATCGCGGTAGTATCCGGAACGGAAATCTCCGTTTTTAAAAGCCTTAGCCATTGCCAGCTGCGGGACTTCTTTTCCGTCGCCAAATATTCCAAATTTAGCCTTTCCTGTTAATACTTCTTTACGACCTAAAAGACTACATTCACGGCTTGTAACTGCAATTCTGTAGTCACTTAGTACTTCAGTTTTGAAATCTTCAAAAGTTAACGTGGTATTGCTTTTTTCTATTATCATAATCTTGAAGGGTCATGTTTAGACTGCGAAATTACTTAAAAACAATCAATAATCATAATTCTTTAAAATAAATATAATTTAATTATTTGTATTTAAAATCAAAAAACTACGTATATTTTTTGTGTTTTATTTATGTAAAAATGTGTTTTTATGACAATTACGCATGTTTTTATGTAAAATATATTCAATTTAGAACCATTTTCTAGTAAATAGATTGACTAACGTTTTTGGAGAGAGGGTAATCACAAATCTTATTTTTTCGTTATATTTATTTTGAGAGATCTCCCAGCCATTGTTAGAATAAACCGGAAAATAGAGTTCGAAATAATCGGGAACCAGATTCAGCCGAATGCCGCTGTCGTACACAAATTTTTCGCTTATGTGCCTGTTTTTCATGAAACCAACGTCTCCATATACTTCAATCCAGTTCCAAATAGAGTAACTGGCATTCAGAGTTGTCATCCATCGATTTGCGAATGAAGGGGCGATCTGCGATTTAAAACCACCTTCGGCCATTACAAACTGCTGGCTGAAAAATCCAGTGCTTTCTGATCTTCCGTAAAAATTATAATCAAACAAATAATCCGTCGGACGGTCTAAACCAAAACTAAAATAATCTGAATTTGTTTTGTTATAAAGAAAACTTCCCGCATAAAGCCTCAAATTTAATTTATGATTGTTTTCGAATAATCTTCTGTATTCTACTTCTCCCGCCAGTTTTCCAAAATCTCCAGAAAATTGTACATCGGTCATAAAACTAAAGTGATTGATTAATTCGGTTTTAGTATTCATATAACGCGCATTGAAAATCGAATAATTGGGTTTCGAATTGTCTGTTATATAGGTGCTTGACTCACGATTTACAATTACCTGCCGAAACAAAATCAATTGTTTTCTATTGTCTCTGAAATTTTCTTCACGAATTCGAAACTGAACCATCGGATTCAATCTTAAGTAAGTGGCATCAGGCGCATAGTGAAAATAATTTTGACTAAAAGAATAGCGTACATTATAGAGTGTGCTGCTGCGATAAAGCTGACTCCAAGAAAATGCCGACGAACCGGACAATGTTCCGGCATTTAATGAATAAGCCGGATTAATATCAAAAGTAAAAGGCTTGTCTAAAATCGTTTTATTATGAAAACGAATTCCGGGCGTAAAACCATCGTATAAATTATAAGTAAGCGTCGGGATGTATAAAATCTGGTTGTAGTAAGGGTCTTCCAGATCTTTTGCAAAATTAAATTTGATCGGACGATTGGTTATTACAAGGCTTTTCAATGATTTCCAGTTGTTTCTTTGGTTGTATTCCGGCACTTCATTCTCATAATTCAGAACAATTTTGTCGGCATTTTTTCGCTCAAACACATAAACAGAATCACTGTTTTTAGGTTCAACCCATTTTTTAAAAACAACTTCATTTTTTTTAAGTCCGTAAACCGGAATTGGAGCAAATACGCCAGTTTTGGTTTTTATCGAAAATCGAATACTGTCTTTTGTTCTCGAAACATTCGAAAATTTATAATCGATAATATCGCGTGAATCAATAATAGTTTCAAAAAACCAATCGATATTTTTAGAGGTGTTTTTTGTCAGTATTTTTTCAAAATCATAACGATTGGGCTGTTCTTTTTTGTTCAGCTCGTAAAATTCCCTCAAGCTTTCAGGAACCACATTAAAATCTAAATAATCATCTAAATAGCTCAAGCTTAAACCCGCGCGATACTTACTTGCAATTTGTTCGTTGAATTTTATGAGCGTATTTTTAGGATCTCCAAGAGGCTGATCCAGATTTTTTCTAGCCATCAGCATATAATAATAGCTGTATTGCTCATTAAAAGTAATGTTGGTAATGTTGTAACTCTTAAAAAGTTTCATGTTCGAAAGTCTGCCAAGCATCTTTTGATCCAGATGATTTTCCTCCATGTACTGCATCATGGTGTAAATCTGGATTCCGTCATAAATCCAATTGTCTTTTCTTGGATCCAGGCGCAGACTATGTTTTAAATAATTGTTTAAATAGGTTTTTAAAAAGGTAATTTCAAATATAAATTCATCTGAAAAAGGACTGATAAAGGAAGGCAATTGATTTAATCCGTAAAACGGATTTCGATCATAATCGGCCTGAGAAACCGTAATTTTTTCGTGTGGATATTTTCCGATAAACTCATTTGCAAACGATGCCACTCTGTTGATAACAATAGCGCGTTGAATTTCGTCAAGTTTTTTTGTTTTTAAATCCGAAAGAACTTCCAGAGATCCTGTGGTGTAACTTCTGAAACTGTTTTGCTTTTCGATAAACAAATTAAAATCAGTTCTGTTATTTCCGGAAAAGGAATAGGCAGTAAAAGCAGGATTCGAAACATCTTTTGAAACCGAATTCAAGTCGGTTGTAACTGAATATTGATTGGGCAGTTTTATAACAACTTCATAATCAGAACTTGCATTGGCAATATCATCTAAATTGAAGTTGTTGTTTTTGGTAAAATGATGGTTTTCAAATCGGGCAGGGGTCAGAAACCAGTTTTTTAGATTCATACCGCCATTTTGGTCGAAACCATAATGCGTAAATTTATCACTCGGAATTTTCGAAATATAAGTAAGATGCAGTTCAATTTTTTCGCCCGGACTTAATTTTTGGTTCAGTTTAACAATAATAAAATCTGGATTTCTATCTGTTCTTTCCCATTCCAGTGCCATATTTTCGGCATCAGACAGGTTTAAAATTGTGGTATTTCCTCTTTCTGCAGCTTTTGCCAAATGAAAACCTCTGTAAAATTCATCAGAAAAACGTTTTGCCAGCGGCGTATTTTTATCTGCAAAAGCATTATTCCAATCGTTCAGGACAATCTCACTCAAAGAATCCTCTGTGTTGTTATGAAATGTGATATCCTGCCTGACATTCAAAGTTTTAAGCTCAAGATTAACCGACACTTCCATCTTAGACTGATGTTGTGCGTATTGTTTTATCGAACTCAATAAAACTAAAGTGAAAAATATAACTTTATAAAATGATTTCAAGGATGGCTTAGAAATTAAGGGATATACTTAAGTTACGAGCGTAAAGTTGTTTTGGTTTTTTGTAAAAATAACATAAAAAAAGCTGTTTAAAAAAACAGCTTTCAATTTTTATAAAAAGTTACGGAAATTTAACCATATAAGTGATATAAGTAATTATAAGTTTGAGTTTAAATCGCGTGCAACTTATATGAGTTCATATAAGTTTAACCAGTTTTGAATTAAAACCAAAAGAAATTAAATGAACTAATGTTACTTATTTGGTGGAAAATAAATTAGAAATTTGGACTTAAATCGTATTTCTTGTAGAATTTATCAAGAACGTCAACTACTTCATCTTCAGTATCTACAATCTTAAATAAGTTTAAGTCATCAGGACTTACAGTCTGCATTTTTTCAACCAAAACCGTTTTTACCCATTCGATCAAACCCGACCAGAATTCAACACCAACTAAGATAATAGGGAATTTCCCGATTTTCTTGGTCTGAATCAAAGTAATGGCTTCAAACATTTCGTCCAGCGTTCCAAAACCTCCGGGCATTACCACAAAACCTTGTGAATATTTGACGAACATTACTTTTCTCACAAAGAAATAATCGAAATTCAGGTTTTTATCGTGATCGATATAGGGGTTAAAATGCTGTTCAAAAGGCAGTTCGATATTCAAACCCACAGATGTGCCGCCACCTAAATGCGCACCTTTATTTCCGGCCTCCATAATTCCCGGACCACCGCCCGTAATCACGCCATAACCGGCTTTACTAATTTTATACGCAATTTTTTCAGCCAGTAAATAGTATTTATCGTCTGGTTTCGTTCTCGCCGATCCAAAAATAGACACACACGGGCCAATACGTCCCATGCTTTCGTAACCGTTTACAAACTCGGCCATGATCTTAAAAATCGCCCAGCTGTCATTGGTTCTAATTTCATTCCACGTTTTTTGTTTCAAACGGTCCTGAATTACTTTATCCTCATCATTATCAAAATCTTCTAATCTCATTTTAGGTATTTTATGATTTATTTTTCTTTAAGGAGCTATTTCCTGCTGTTCCTTCCAATCTTTTGTGGTGAACCCCACCACAAAAGGATTTCCCCTCCCATCAGGGCTAGGGCACTCATTTCAAAAGAAATTTTGGTTTTGAACTAGAGAATCATTTGTCAAAATCCAAAAAATTTTCAAAAACGGCTAGCTAAATTAATTCTTTTTTTGAGAATTGTCACTAGAATGTATATTTATTAATTTAAATGTAACATTTGTGATTGGGATAATTTTGGTTTTTGATTCATTATCAATTGCTTAATAAGCAAAATCAAAATATGTCGTTATTACAGAACTTAATGGAAATGCGAATTTATATATCAACGGATTAATCCCGAGGCTTCGGGACGTTGCTGCAAACATTTCGTTCCTCTGGAACTTCCATTATATAAGAGGCATGATTAATATTAAAAGTCCGTGTTTTATGCATGAAAAAAAGTATTCTCATTTTTTTCATCCCGAGGAATAAGGCATGACAACGATTGTGGTGTCGTTTTCAATCTTTGTCAAAGTTTTAAACTTTGACAAAGGTATTGCGACGTAAAGTTGTTTCCATACAGTTCTTAGGCTTCCAATTCTTTTTTCAAAAACTTAGCTGTATAACTTTTTTTATTTTTCGCTACTTCCTCGGGAGTTCCTTTAGCGATTAATTGTCCACCGCCTTTTCCGCCTTCAGGGCCAATATCAATAATATAATCCGCAAGTTTAATAACGTCCATATTATGTTCGATTACTAAAATAGTGTTTCCTTTATCAACCAATTTATTGATCACATCCATTAACACACGAATATCCTCAAAATGCAAACCTGTTGTAGGTTCATCGAGAATATAGAATGTATTTCCGGTATCTTTTTTAGATAATTCTCCAGCCAGTTTGATACGCTGCGCTTCTCCACCAGAAAGTGTTGTACTTTGCTGACCAAGTGTAATATATCCTAAACCAACATCCTGAATCGTTTTTACTTTTCTGTAAATCTTTGGAATCATTTCAAAAAACGGAACCGCTTCATCAACCGTCATATTCAAAACATCCGAAATAGATTTTCCTTTGTAACGAATTTCAAGCGTTTCTCTGTTAAAACGTTTTCCCTGACAGGTTTCGCATTCTACATAAACATCCGGTAAAAAGTTCATTTCGATGGTTCTTACACCGGAACCTTCGCAGGTTTCACAGCGCCCGCCTTTCACGTTAAAACTAAAACGTCCGGCTTTGTAACCACGAATCATACTTTCAGAAGTCATGGTAAATAAATTTCTGATTTCGGTAAAAACTTCCGTATAAGTCGCCGGATTCGAACGCGGTGTTCTTCCAATCGGACTTTGGTCGATATCAATTACTTTGTCAATATGTTCTAAACCTTCAATTTTTTTATAGGGCTGCGGTTTTTTTACACCATTAAAATAATAGGCGTTCAAAATAGGGTAGAGCGTTTCGTTTATCAAAGTCGATTTGCCGCTTCCGGAAACTCCTGTAACGCAAATTAATTGTCCCAGAGGCAATTCGATCGAAACATTTTTAAGGTTATTTCCAGTTGCTCCGGTTAGTTTTAGAAACTTTCCATTTCCTTTTCTGCGCTCTTTCGGAATCTCCAATTTCATTGTTCCGTTCAGATATTGAGCGGTAATTGTGTTTGATTTTAGGGTTTCTGCCGGAGTTCCGATACTAATGATTTCTCCACCGTATTTTCCCGCTTTTGGACCAATATCAATAACGTAATCGGCACGTTCAATCATGTCTTTATCGTGTTCTACGACAATAACAGAATTTCCAATGTCACGCAATTGCTCTAAGGAATGAATCAATTTTTCATTGTCTCTTTGGTGCAAACCGATACTTGGTTCATCCAAAATATACAATACCCCAACCAATTGCGAACCAATTTGGGTTGCGAGACGAATACGCTGCGCTTCACCGCCTGAAAGTGACTTTGAACTTCGGCTTAAAGCCAAATAATTCAAACCTACATTCATTAAAAAGTTCAAACGATCTTTGATTTCTTTGACAACTTCTGATGCAATCAAAAGTTGTTTGTCTGATAAATGACTGTTTAAATCCTTAAACCAAGTCGTTAAATCAGAAATATCCATATCACATAACTCTGTGATATTTTTGCCGTTGACTCTAAAAAACTGAGACTCTTTTTTCAAACGTGAACCATGGCAGACAGGGCAATTTACTTCGTCCATGAAATCTTTGGCCCAGCGTTTTATAGTGGTTGAAGCACTTTCGTCATATTGATTTTTAATGAAATGCGAGATTCCTTCAAAATCTATTTTATAATCGCGCGTAACGCCTAAATCTTTGGAGTTTACAGTGAATTTGTCTTTTCCGCCATGCAAAATCATGGTCATGGCTTCTTCCGGAATTTTCTCAATTGCATCCGTTATCTTAAACCCGAATTTCTCGCCAATAACTTCTAGTTGTTTGAAAATCCAGGACGATTTATATTCGCCAAGAGGCGCAAAACCACCACTTTTAATGGATAATTTAGGATTAGGAATAATCTTTTTAATATTGATTTCATGAACCGTTCCCAATCCGTTACAATGCGGACAAGCTCCTTTTGGAGAGTTGAAAGAAAATAAATTCGGTTCCGGATTTTGATAGGATATTCCTGTTGTGGGACACATTAAATTTCGGCTGAAATAACGCACTTCGTTAGAATCCTGATCTAAAATCATCAAAACATTTTCGCCATGATGCATTGCTGTATTGATACTTTCAGCTAATCTTTTTTGATTGTCTTCGGTATTCTCAATTAGCATTCGATCTACAACAATTTCAATATCGTGGGTTTTATAACGATCCAGTTTCATTCCTGAAACCAAATCCTGAACTTCGCCGTTTACGCGGACTTTTAGAAACCCTTGTTTGGTAATTTGCTGGAATAATTCGGCATAATGACCTTTTCTGGCACGAATAATCGGAGCGAGAATGTTAATGCGTTTTCCGTTAAAATCTTCCATGATCAAATCTTTAATCTGATCATCAGAATATGAAACCATTTTTTCGCCGGTGTTGTAACTGTAAGCGTCTGCACCACGGGCGTAAAGAAGTCTCAGGAAATCATATATTTCAGTAATAGTTCCAACGGTTGAACGCGGACTTTTGCTGGTTGTTTTTTGTTCAATGGCAATTACCGGCGAAAGGCCGTCGATTTTATCCACATCAGGACGCTCCAAACCGCCAAGAAACTGTCTGGCATACGCAGAAAAAGTTTCTACGTAACGACGCTGTCCTTCAGCATAAATAGTATCAAACGCCAAAGATGATTTTCCCGAACCTGATAAACCTGTAATAACCACCAGTTTTTCACGCGGAATAGAAATATCGATATTTTTTAGATTATGAACTCTTGCGCCAAGAACTTCAATAGTATTGTCTTTTTCTAACATAATTTTGAGCAAAACGCAAAGTTACCACTTTGATTTGTTCTTTTTGTGCTCAATAGCAAAAGTTTATGTTACAATTAATAACAAAAAACGCTGACTTGAGTTAGTGTTTTTTTAAAATTAGAATTTAGTTTTTTTATCTATAAAAGAATTTTCCAATTGCTTAATTCTTTCAGGTGAAATTTCTAATCTGGCTGCATATCTATTTAAAATTCGTCTTTCTTTTTCATTTATCTCTCCGTCATTAAATAATTCTTGATATTCTTCAAGATATTCTTTTTCATTTTCAGTTAAATGAATCATTGATTGAACTCTGTTTTCAATCTGCAATGCTTTTTCATTTGAAATACCTAATTTATCACTTAGTCTATTTAAAATTCTTCTTTCTTTTTCGTCTATGATACCGTCATCTTCCAACATAAATTTTACTTCTTCTTCATATTGTTGTTCATCAATTGAAGTTATATTCATGATTATATCTTGTGAAACTTCATCATAAACTTCACTTAAGTTTTCGATTGACTCAAATTCAATTAAAACTTCCCATTCAATAGATTCATTTTCATTAATTGTATTTTCAATAAAAGAATCTCGATTAATATTTAATTCTGAAAAAAATGTTTTAAGACCTATTTTTAAATTCGATTTCTCATTTTTACTTATTGAATGTGTACTTTTTGAGCTGATAATATCATGATGTTTTAAAATATTACCATTAATTCTCTGCTGATACAGTCTATGCCAAGAAGTTTCGTGAGGATACCAGAGTAAGTTGTCAGGAATATATGGTTTTTTGACCGGGTTATAAATTTGTGTTCTAACTCTAGACAGTTTTGAATCTTCTCTTTGTTCTAAATTTTGAGCATTCTGAACGGAAACATTTACATTGTTTTTTACGATCTTTTTTCCAAATTCGAACGAAATTTCATTTTTTGTGTTTTTTTCGTCAGTTGTATTTTTTTCATTTTCCTTAATCACTTTAATTGTCATTGATTTGGCACCTAAACATTGTATGAAGTATGAGAATTCTTCAAATCTATCATTAAAAAGTGAAGCTTCGTAAGTAGAAAAAGGCAAATAACTTTCTTTTATGTAAGGATGACCAATATAAATTTCTTCTTTTTTAGGATGAGTTAGTGGAAACTTTATGCTATCGGGTAAGTTTGAATTATCTAAAATTATAAATGCATCTGATGAACTTATTTTAATTTCATCATAAACGAAAATCATTTTTCTTTTGTCATACTGCAATTCATTGAAAGTCTCTTTAAATTTGTTGTATGAAGTATTCATCTTTTGTTTTAAATTGCTTTTTAATTCAATCTCTTGAGTATTTTGAAATGCAAAGTAAAAATTTTGTAATGAATTATAATGATTACCTAAAGCTTCATTAAGTTCCGCTTTTAATTCAAACAGACTATTTTCCCATTCTTTATAACCTTCGGAAGTATCTGATTTTATGATTCTCTCATCTATTATTTTTAATGCTTCCGTGTTATTGCCAAGACCTTTTAAACATAGTGAGTTGTGGTAAATTAGAAAATAATAAATCATAGAATTTGATTCGATAATTTCATCTAAATTGAAGTTTTCTTTCATCAGGTTCAGTGCATTCTCAAAATTCCCTATGTCTGATTCATTTCTTATTTCATCAATGAATTGTTCAAAATTACCGGTGTAAATCTCATTTCTATTTTTAATCTTTGATAAAATATTATTTACTAAATCGATAAATGCAAAACTATCTTTTTCATCATCTAACAAAAGATGTAAAATCGGAATATCTAGAATTTCATTACTAGAACTATAAAATATGTTGATTATAAATTCTTTAATATCTTTTCCATTCTCATCTTTAGCGTCATAATAAGATACTTGGGCTTCTTCTATTTCTTCCCAATATATGTCAATGATGGAGTCAGGTTCTTTACCCCAACCAGTAGTTTCTATGATATGTCTTATTGAAATTTTGTCATCTAGAAAAATAGCTGAATAAGTGATTGTTCTGGCAGCTTCCCAAAAGTCTCCTGGTTTATGAAATTGAAAATAACGAGCATATAAAATTTCAGTATTTCTTTCTAAATTATTTATTTCTCTAATCTTAAAAAGTTTTTCTTTCTGAATGTTTAATAAAGTGCCGTTTTGATTGAAAAAGACTATTTCGGGGTCATGTGATAAATTTATGTTATTATTAAGTTCACTTAAAATAATATCTTTAATCTCCATAATTTTGTAATTTTTCTTTTAATTGAATGACAACCTTATTATGATCTATTCTCTTTTCGAATTATATTTATTTAGTGCGTACTCTTTACAAAGCCGGTGCATGTTTTCCTTTTCCACTTCCATTTGGATGTCTGGAACAAGAATTTCCGGTTAAGCTTGAAATTGATGAAGATGAAGTACCGCAATACTTGCAGCTGTATTTTGCTTTTTCTGATCCTTCGTAAAGTTTGTGTTTTCCTTTTCCTGAACCAAGTGGGTGACGAGAACAAGAATTTCCGGTTAAACTTGAGATACTTGAACTTTTCGTTCCGCAGTATTCGCAATAAAAATTTGGCATATTTTGAAATTTAGTTGGTTATAAATTCAAAAATAAATGTTCCATCTTTTTCTAAACCGTTTACCTTATAAGATCATCCATAATTGCCATGAAACCATCTTTTTGGTTTATAAAACAAAAAAGCACTTACGATATAATGACAAGTGCTTTTTTTATAAGAAACAAAAAATTATACCAAAAGTAAAATAGTAACTACTGTACCGTTATCTTCCGTAAATGCAATTTCGATTGGGTTTTTTAAGTCCTGCAAAAGCGAAAGGCGCTCTTTTGTAAGCTGAATTCCTTTTGACTGGTGTAGTTTGTACTTTTTGGCTGCTTTTAGTCCCATTCCGTTATCTGAAATTTTACATTCTAAAATACTTTCTGAAGTCATTTTAAAAGAAATGATCAATTTTGGAGAAATACTGGATTCATTGAAGGCATGAACAAAAACATTTTCTACAAAAGGCTGTAAAAGCATGGTTGGGATTTTAGTAAAAAAAGTGTCCATTTCTGGTGCGGCTTGAATTTCAAAATGGATACGATTATCAAAACGCATATTTTCGATCGTAATATAAGCCTCCAGATATTCTATTTCTTCATCAATGGTGATCTTTTGTTTTGATGAATTTTCAAGTGTTTTCCGAATTAATTTTGAAAATTCGCTGATGTAAAGCAATGAGTTTTCAATATCGTTGCTGATGATATAATCCTGAATGGCGTTCATCGCATTAAAAGTAAAATGCGGATTCATTTGGCTCAACAAAGCTTCCAGTTTGGTCTCTGCAATACGACGCTGAATGATGGTTTTTTCATTCGATTTTCTTTTTATTCTGCGAAAAATGAATAAAGTTAAAGCTAATAAAATTAAAACACTCAATAGTATAAACCACCAGCTCAGCCAGAATGGAGGCTGGATATGAAGTTTTAAAATGGTGAAAAATCTTGATTTTCCGGCATTCATATCAAAAACTTCAATGTCTACATTATAACTTCCGTAGGGAAGATAAGGGAGAAATAAATTTGTTTTTTCACTATAAGGACTCCAGCGATTATTGCTGTTTAAGCGGTATCTGAATTTTAGTTTATTAGGGAAAGAATGTCCTTTTGGAACAAAATCAATCGAAAAGGAATTGTGTTTGTAATCTGAAACAAGTAATTTGGAATTGTACCTGAATCCTTTATATGCGGCAGGTTGTAAAGGAATATTGTTGATGGCAATTTTACTGATTCCAATTTCAGAAACAGTCAATTGGGCCGCAATCAAACGGTTTAAATCTATGGTGTAAAAACCTTTTTGGGTTCCCAGCCACAATGTGTTTTCAAAAATTTGAGAAGTCATTATTCGGCAGTCTTTCAAGCCCTGCTCTTTATCGATGAGTCTTACAATACCGTCTTTGTAAATATTGATGCCTTTTTCAGTGCCTATTAAAATATGGTCCTTGTACGATTCAAGAAATAAAATAGTATTGCCAATAATTTGTTTTTTTGAAATCGTTTTCAGGACTTTGAAAGATTTTGAATCATCAACAATAAAAACATCCCCAAATTCTGCCGCCAGAATCAGCTGGCCTTTCTTGTTTTTTGTAATGTGTTTGAACTTTTTTTCTTTCCAGATTCCATCAGCCAAATAAGATTTAAACTGGTTATTTTCGTATACATAAACACCATTAAAAACAGATAAAAGATAGGTTTTCTTATTATGGGTTAAAATTTTAACGATGTATTGCGGTGTGTTTTTTTGGAATTTCGAGTAATGTGTGTTTTCTAAAGTTTGCAAATTCTCATAAACGCGGACTCCGGCATACGTAATGGTTTCAATTAATTTATTATTATAAGTAAAACCAATTTTTAAACTGTGTTTAGGTAAATAACTGCTTATTTTAAAATTTTTATCAATTTCAAAAATCCCGATGTTGCTGTTAATCCAGAGCGAATTTTGATTTTTTACAATTTCGTAAAACTCAATTTGATTTGCTGGGATTTTAAAATTTAATTCAAAATCTCGTGATTCTGCGGATTGTTTGTTTAAGATATTTTTTCCTTTATGATAAAAACTCATTTCAAATTTCTTAAAATCGGAAAGTGAAATTGAATTTATAATCTGTTGCTGGGAGTCCAGCACTTTAAGTCCTGTGGTTTCTAAAATTAGTTTATGGTGATTAAAATCTTCAAAATCTATAAGCGATGCCGTATCAAACGGATTATAATTTATGATTTTATCCAATCTTACCTGGTAGATTCCGTTGTTGTTCGAACCCACATACAGGATATCGTTAAACTGATCGTAAACCACATTTAGTAAAACTTTAGAATCGATTCCGTATGCAGTAGAAACGTCTGTCATTTTATCATCTGCAATTGTATATAGCCCTCCGTCAGGTGTGTAAACGCCCCAGGCCGCTGCGAAAATAGTATTACGTTTATCTTTTGCAAATTGCCAGACAAAAGATTTTCCAAAATTTACAGACGATTTGTCTCCTTTTGCAATTTTAGTAAAGTCAAATTTATTAATGTGTTCCTCGTTCCCGCTGTAAAGTTCAGAGCCAAAAAGACCTAATGAATAAGAATTTTTATGTAAAACGACAGGTTGAATACGAGGAAAAGCAAGCGATTCATCAATTTTAAATAAACCTTCAAAAGTAGAAGTAAAATAAACTGCGCCGCCATATTCAACAAAAGCCAAAGAAATAAAGTCTTCTTTGTGCGGGGGAACTTTTGGAGTAACGAGTTTGTTTGTTTTGATATCAATTATAGAAACACCTTGTTCTGTACCCACATAAATTTTGCCTTTGAACGGAAAAACTTTTCTGGTTTTATTGGCTAAAAGCCCGTCTTTTGTTGTGAATACCGTAAACTTTTTGCCGTCAAATTTGCTTACCCCGCCGCCATAACTGGCAAACCACATATTTCCATCTGCATCTTCCGTAATATCCCAGCAGCTGTTATGTCCTAAACCATTGCTTTCGTCGATGGTGGTAAATAGTCCGTTTTCCATTCTTGAAACCCCATTTTCTGTTCCGATCCAAAGAATATTTTTAGAATCTAAAAACAAGGAACGAACCGCATTATTGGGCAGGCCATCAGAAGTAGTAAAGTTTCTGGACGGAAAATATTGGCCAAATGTAAAAAATGGAAGTACAAAAAGACACGCAAAAAAGAAAACCCTATTTTGTGATCGCATCAATAAGTTTGTTTTTTCTGAATTTTTGATCTGAAACCGGAATTTCATCTCCGGAAGTCATCTCTAAAACAAAATCTTCTGATTTGAAATTTTTAACAAAATCGGCATTTACTAAATAACTTCGGTGAACTTTCAGAAACTGTTTTTCAGTTTCTAATAATTCACATATTTCTTTAAATGATTTTGAAGTATAATGCTCCTGTTCTGTGGTTTGTATGGAAGTATACGAGCCATCAGATTTGCAAAAAATAATTTTATTAATTTGAACGACATCAAAGCCTGCTTTTGTCGGAAACACAATCCTTTGTTTTCCTGAAGAGGGAGCTTTTAAATTTTCAGCCAGCAGTTTGTATTTGTTTACAGTATTCTTTTTTTCTAAAACCGAATCCAGTCTGCCAATTGCATTTTTAAAATCGCGTACATCAAGTGGTTTTATTAAATAATCTAAAGCGCTTCTGCGAATGGCTTCAATCGCAAATTCTTTATGAGCAGTTGTAAAGATAATTTCAAACGGAATAGTTTCAAAATGAGAAAGTAATTCAAAACCATTTTCATCAGGCATTTGTATGTCCAGAAAAACAAGATGGGGTGCATGCTTTTCTATAGCGATTAAAGCAGCGGCAACCGAATTACAATCATCAACAATTTCGATTTTATCTTCATAATAAAGGCTGCATAGTTTTTTTAATAAGCTGCGCGCGCGCGATTCATCATCGACAATAATGGCTTTGATTTTCATAATAGACTTTGGTGGTATTTGGTTTTGTTTTTGGAAAGAAAAGAAGTTTATTGGTTAATTAAAAATCTTAAAATCAGCATTATTCAATCGTCATAGATCGCAGTTTGGTTCGATACGCTTCAAGCGCAATAGATTTAGAAATAAAGCCGTAATATTTGCCATTTCGGATCACAGGAAGAAATGCTGATTTTGATTTTTCGAATTTACTCATCACGATTTCCATACTGTCAAATGAAGATATTGTGGCCGGTGGCGTTTTCATGACATCTTTTATCAAGGTATATTTTACGCGGTATGCATTAAAAATAATCTCCCGAATATCGTTAAAATGAACCACGCCAATAAGTTCCTTTTCATCATTGACAACGGCAAAAACCACTTGATTGGAGTGCGAAATAAGATCGACCAGTTTACTTAAATGTTCTTCAGGATGAACGGTTAAATAATCACATTGGATAATAGTATCAATATCTAAAGTCGATAAGATATTTGAATCTTTATTGCTGGTAAAAGCGTGTCCTTTTTTAGCGAGATTTTTTACATCAAGTGAATATTTCTCGAAACGTTTTGAAATAGCAAAGCTGATGGAAGAAACAATCATAAGCGGAATCATTAATCCGTAACCGCCGGTAATTTCAGCGATCAGGAATATGGCTGTCAGAGGCGCATGAAACAAACCGCTCAAAATCCCGGCCATTCCTACCATGGTAAAATTGCTGATGGGTAGTTTTGATAAACCAATCAAAGTCACAAATTTGGAGAAAAAATATCCTAAATAAGATCCTAGAAACAGGGAAGGGGCAAAATTTCCTCCGTTACCGCCGCTTCCGAGTGTTAATCCGGAGGCAAAAACTTTTACCATCATCGTACATCCCACAAAAAGCAATAAAACCCATTGGTTGTTTCTGAAATCGGCAAACAAGGTATTGTCTAATAATTGTCCGGGATCATTTTCAGATAAGGTTTTGATGCTTTCGTAACCCTCACCAAAAAGGGTTGGAAAAATAAAAATAAGCAATGCGAGCAGCGAAGAGCCAATAAATGCTTTTTTATACGGACTCCATTTTGATTTAGAAAAATAGTGCTCTACTTTTTGAAAATTTCGTGCATAATAAACCGCTATAAAACCGGTTAAGACACCCAAAAGAACATAAAACGGAATGTTATGAAAGTTAAAAGTCTGCTGCTGTTTGAAAGACAGTAAAATAGTTTCATCTAATAATATAGCAGAAACCAGTGCACCCGTAGCTGCCGAAATCATAATAGGAGTAAAGGCAGAAATACTGACATCTACCAATAAAACTTCGATGGCAAACAAAACTCCGGCAATTGGTGCGTTAAAAGCAGCTGAAATTCCGGCGGCCACACCACAGCCAATAAGCAAAGTCCTGTCTTTATAAGGTAATTTGTAATTTTGGGCAAAATTAGATCCAAATGCGGCTCCCGTAATTACAATGGGGCTTTCTAAACCTGCAGAACCTCCTAAACCAACTGTTAACGAGCTCGTTACAATTTGGGCGTACATTTGTTTTTTAGGAATAATACTGGCCTTTTTCGCAACGGCATATAAGATTTGCGAAGTTCCTTTTTCGATACTTCCGTTTAAAACTCTTTTTACAACAAAAACAGTCAGCACAATTCCGATAATAGGAAGAATACTGTTGATGAAACTCAGTTTTAAAATGCCGTTAATATAAGTAGCAAAAGAAAAGACACTATGGGCAAACGTTTTTAAAACAATTACGGCCAAAGCACATGAGATACCAATTAGTACACTTGATAAAAAAATAAACTGCTTTGGTGTCATTAGTGATTGCGCCAAAGCAATAATGCTTTCTAGTTTTCTAAAATATTTTTTGAGCATTATCTTTTTAAAAAGTTAGGGATATTGCAAATTTAGCTTTTAACATTCAAATTCGTATGATTTTTGGGCGAAAATCTTTTTAAATTAAAACCCGGCTGCTTTATCATCACCACGAAAATCAGCGCCTCCTTCGAGCGTGTTGTCCGGTAAAACCAGAATACAATCCAGTTTTCCAATTACAGGGGTTGTTTTTTCATTGATAATATAGCCTTTGGCTTTCAGTTTACTGATCGTTTCACTACTAAACGCATTAGGTTCAAAAGTAATTAAATCCGGCAGCCATTGATGGTGAAAACGCGGTGCATTTACTGCTTCCTGCATACTCAGGTTATATTCGTAAACATTTAAAATGGCTTGTAATACACTTGTAATAATTGTAGAACCTCCCGGAGAACCGGCAACCATAAATAATTTTCCGTTTTTCTCGACAATTGTTGGCGTCATCGAACTCAGCATTCGCTTTTGAGGCGCAATGCTGTTGGCTTCATTTCCAACCAGGCCAAACATATTTGGAGATCCCGGCTTCGCGCTGAAATCATCCATTTCGTTGTTTAAAAAGAAGCCCAGTTCATCGCAATAATATTTAGATCCGTAACCATCATTTATGGTTGTTGTAGCGGCAACGGCATTTCCCTGAGCATCAACAATAGAATAATGTGTCGTCTCCATACTTTCGTTGTAATTTACTTTTCCTTCTTTTATTTCAGAGGACAAACTGGCTTTGTCTACATCAAAATTTGACATTCTTTCTTTCAGATAAGCATCAGACATTAAAGCTTTAACCGGAATTTTGACAAAATCAGGATCTCCTAAAAACTGGCTTCTATCGGCGTAAGCTCTTCTTTCAGCCTCGACAATTACCTGAATCGATTGTGCCGAGTTATGTCCCATTTTTGATAAGTAATAGGGAGCAATCATTTTCATGATTTGAGCCAGACAAATTCCGCCGCTGCTTGGCGGTGCCATAGACGTAATTTTTAAATCTTTATAATCAAATTGCAGCGGCGTTCTCCATTTAGCTTCGTAACCGGCTAAATCTTTGAGCGTAATAATACCGCCTTTTTTCTGAAGATAGCTGACTAATATTTTTGCAGTTTCACCTTTATAAAATTCATCTTTCCCATTTTTTTGAATTCTTCTCAGCGTTTTTGCTAAAGCAGGATATTTTATAGTGTCATTTGCTTTAAATTTCGTTGCCAATGGCGTATTTGGTCCGTTGATTTTTACAATAGCGTCACGATAACTGTCGATATTGGCTTCTTGTTTTTTGGTTACAATTACCCCTCTTTCTGCAAGTGCAATAACAGGTTTTAAAATTTCGGACATTGGCAGTGAGCCTAGTTTTTTATGAACGGCAAAAACGCCTGCAATAGTTCCCGGAACGCCAATAGCCAAAGCTGTTTCTGTACTTTTCCCCTTAATTACATTGCCTTCCTTGTCTAAAAACATATTTTTTGTCGCGGCAAGCGGGGCTTTTTCACGGTAATCAATAGAACCCACTTCTCCGTTTGCTTTTCTGTACACCATAAAACCGCCTCCGCCAAGATTTCCGGCAAAAGGATAAGCTACAGCCAAAGCCAGTTCCGTCCCCACCATCGCATCAAAAGCATTGCCGCCTTTTTTCATGATTTCGACACCAATTTTCGATGCTTCTTCGCGGGCAGAAACCACCATAGCTTTTGAAGCCGTTAATCCTGTTGGCATTGCTGCATTTTGCTGAGCTGTGCTGGTGATGTAGATAAAGGCAAATAGAAGTGTAAATTTTTTCATAACGAAAGTAATTTTTGTTTTGAATGCTGCTTGATATCTTCAAAAAACAGTGTGAATTCCTGTTCAAATTCGTTGTAAAATTCAACGAGTTCTTCACTTGCATATTGCATTTTGGATAGATTTTTTGAACGGCGGTCCATCTGCGTCAAAATTTTATGAATTCCCCCGACTGTCTGGTAGCTTAAAAGCCAGTTGTTCTCAATCATATACGGCATCATTCCCTGGGTTTTCTCCGTCAGGATATCATAATTCTCATGTAATGAGCTATAAAACCGATTGATGAAATCTTCCAGTTTTTCATCAGAATATTTTGTCCAGTTTTTGGCTAAAAAATGATCGTAAATAATGTCTACAATCACGCCTGCATAATGATGGTATCTTTCGTGCAGCCGTTTCGTACTCTGCCTGAAAACATCATGCGAATCGGTATAAGTATCTATTGAGCGATGCAGCACAATTCCTTTTTGTACATCCTGAGGAAAATGCTCAAATTGTTTTCCGCGAATTCCATCGGCCATAAAATTGCCGATTTTAATTAAATCGCTGTTTCCGGATAAATAAATGTGAGCTAGAAAATTCATTTTTTTGAGATGCTATCCCGAAGCTTCGGGACTGAGAAGCTAAGGCGTTAAGTTTTTTTTTGAGTAACTAAGGTTTTAAGCGAATTAGAAACTTAGTTGTTTTAGTAAAAGTATGAAAACTTTTTCATATCATTTTAATGATGGACTGCTGCTGGAATTTAATTTTAGTAAATGGCACCATCTTAGCCTCTCCGCCTCTTTTTTTTTAATCTCAGTACCTCAGTATCTCAGTCCGGAAGCTTCGGCAGAGCACCTTTTTTAAAAATCTTAGCACCTTAGTATCCGAGAACCTTACTAACTTTTCTATATTTGTATCAGGTAACCATAACTCAAAAAAATGACATTAATAAAATCAATATCAGGAATACGCGGTACTATTGGAGGAAAAGTAGGAGACAACCTGACTCCTGTTGATGCTGTAAAATTTGCATCGGCATACGGAACCTTCTTAAAAAATAATACATCAAAAGAAAAATTAACGGTTGTAATTGGCCGTGACGCCAGAATTTCAGGCCCAATGATTCACAATCTTGTGGTGAATACTTTAATAGGTTTAGGAATTAATGTGATTGATCTTGGACTTTCGACAACGCCGACTGTAGAAGTCGCTGTTCCGTTAGAAAAAGCAGACGGCGGTATTATCTTAACCGCATCTCACAATCCAAAACAGTGGAATGCCTTAAAGTTATTGAATGAAAAGGGAGAATTTTTAAGCGGCGCAGAAGGAGCTAAAATCCTTGAAATTGCCGAAGCAGAAGCTTTCGATTTCTCGGATGTTGATAATTTAGGCGAAATCACGGTGAATGATGCTTACATGGATATTCATATCGACGAAGTTTTAAATTTACCTTTGGTAGATGTTGAAGCTGTAAAAGCGGCTAAATTTAAAGTAGTGGTTGACGGCGTAAATTCTTCAGGCGGCATTATTATTCCGAAATTATTAGAATTGATGGGCGTTGAAGTAGTCAAATTATACTGCGAACCAAACGGACATTTTCCTCATAATCCGGAACCTTTAAAAGAACATTTAACGGATATTTCTGAACTAGTGGTCAAAGAAAAGGCAGATCTTGGAGTTGTTGTAGATCCTGATGTAGATCGTTTGGCTTTTATCTGCGAAGACGGAGAAATGTTTGGAGAAGAATATACTTTGGTAGCTTGCGCCGATTATGTTTTGAGTAAAACTCCGGGAAACACAGTTTCGAACATGTCATCTTCACGTGCATTGCGTGACGTAACGGTTGGCCACGGCGGAAAATACGAAGCCAGCGCAGTGGGAGAAGTGAATGTAGTAGAGTTAATGAAAAAAAACAACGCGATTATTGGCGGTGAAGGAAACGGCGGGATTATTTACCCTGAATCTCACTACGGAAGAGACAGCCTGGTTGGAGTAGCGTTATTTTTGACGCATTTGGCAAACAAAAAAATCTCAGTTTCGGCATTGCGTGCTTCGTATCCTGAATATTATATGAGCAAAAATAAAATCGAGCTGACACCTCAAATTGATGTGGACGCCATTTTAACAGCGATGACCGAAAAATACAAAAACGAAGATATTACGACAATCGACGGCGTAAAAATTGATTTTGCATCAGAATGGGTTCACTTGAGAAAATCAAATACAGAACCTATTATTCGTATTTATACGGAAGCGCCATCTCAGGAAAAAGCAGATGTTCTGGCACTTCGAATTATCGATGAAATAAAAGTTATTGCCGGAATTTAGGTAAGATTTAACCTCAAAGTTCGCAAAGGATTTTATTTAGAAACGCCTTAAAAAATAAAAAGTTCGCAAAGCTAAATCTAATACTGGCTTTGCGAACTTTGCGTTTAAATTGATGACTCAGATTTAGTTCTTAATAATTTTAATTGATTTTATTACCGAGCCATAAACAGCGCTTACAAGGTAAACTCCAGTCGAAAGTTTATCACCATAGTTTTGATTCCGATTAAAATAAAAATTCCCAAAAAACGATTACAGCTTTTTGGGAATTCAAATTTATTTTTGCTCGATGCGATGTTTCCATCTTTTATGCGTCCATAAATAATATTCAGGAGCTTCGAGAATTTGCTTTTCTACTTCTCTCAAATATAATTCGGTAATTTCGAAATTTTCATATTCTTTCGGATTATCGGCAATCGGTACAATTGTCGCTTCATAAAAACCTCTTCCTACTTTTTTTACTTTTATAAAAATAACACTCAAATCGTATTTTTTGGCCAGCATTTCGGCACCGGTATGCACAGGAACTTCAATTCCCATAAACTTCATCGAATGAAAAATGCGGTCTAGTTTAGGCGACTGATCACTTGCCAAACCATAAAGGCTTAAAATTCCGTCACGCTGATTTTGCGCCATTAACGGAATTGCTTTTTTGGTTTCGACCAATTCAGCATCATATTTTCCTCTAATTTTTCGGATCAATTTATCAAAATAAGGATTGGCTATTTTTTTATAAACACCCACTCCGTTAAATAACATTCTTTTATTCAGCGTCAAAAGCCATTCCCAGCTCGCGTAATGCGATGCGACTAAAATTACGCTTTTGCCTTTATTTTCATATTCATGAAACAGGTCCATATTGGTAATTTTAAATCTTCTTTCCATTTCCTCCGGCGTAATGCTCATGGTTTTTATCATCTCTAAAAACATATCGCACATATGACGGTAGAATTTCTTTTCGATATCTTTTCTTTCAGCATCGCTTAAGTGCGGTAAAGTAAGCGCCAGATTCTCACGAACTACTTTTTTACGATAGCCAACCACTCTGTAAATTAGGAAATAAACAAAGTCTGAAAACCAATAAAATATGCGAAACGGAAGTATAGAGATAAGCCAAAGAAAGGGGTAGGCCAATATATAAACGAGAAATTGCATGGATATTTTTTTTACAAAGATAAAGTAAAAATGAATAATGACCGATATTTTGCTTTGTTACCCACTTATATGCGAGAATGATTATATTTACATTTCACATTAAAAAAAATTTATGAATACCGTTAATGTCATTTTAGTTGGAATTATTGTTGCCAATGCTTTGATTAGTTACAAAGGTTTTAATGATCTTGCTTTTTTTAGAAAATACGAATTTCACGTTGGAAGCATTCGTTCGGGAGAACAAATCAGAATGATTTCATCTGGTTTTCTGCATGCAGATATGATGCATCTTATCTTTAATATGCTGACGCTTTGGTTCTTTGCGCCTGTTGTAATCGGGTGGATGGGAACTATTTCTTTTGTGTTGATTTATTTTGGAAGTTTAATCTTTGGAAGTTTATTAACAATGCTGTTTCATAAAAATGACTACAGTTATCGAGCCGTTGGCGCTTCTGGCGCGGTTACCGGAGTTTTATATTCTGCTATTCTTCTGCAGCCTGACATGATGCTCGGAATCTTTTTTATCATTCCGATGCCGGCTTATTTATTCGGAATTTTATATTTATTGTATTCGATTTACGGAATGAAGGCCAAAAATGATAATATTGGGCATACAGCACATTTTGGAGGTGCTATTGGCGGTTATTTAATTACTTTGGTAAAAGAGCCTTCCCTGATTGTAGACCATAGTTTGATGGTTATCCTGCTGGCGATTCCTATTTTGATTCTTTTTGTAATGGCTAAATTGGGTAAGTTGTAATGCTGGCACAACTTTTGAAATATCATTATCAAACAATTTAAATATCACAAAAATGAAAAAAGCAGTATTATTTTTAACAATCATGTTTATGACTATGTCTTACGGCCAAGAAATCAAACAAATTCCTCAAATTAATGTAAATGGAGAAGGAAAAGTAAAAATAGCTCCGGATCAGGTTCTTATTGTCGCAGCAGTTGAAACGAAAGGGAATAATGCTAAAGACGTCAAAAAGCAAAATGACGAAAAAATTGACGCTGTTTTAAAATTCATCAAGAAGATGAATATTCCAGCAGCAGATTTCAGAACAAAACAGGTTTTATTGAATCCGCAGTACGATTTCGAAAAAAAGAAAACCACTTACAATGCGGTTCAGACAATAGAAATTACCCTGAAAGATTTATCTAAATATGATGAATTGATGGAAGGTTTGGTACAACAAGGAAGTAATCGTTTAGATAAAGTTTCTTTTGAATCATCAAAATTAGCGCAATACGAATCAGAAGCTAGAAAACTGGCTATAAAAGATGCAAAAGCTAAAGCTGAAGATTATGTGTCTGTATTAAACCAAAAAATTGGTAAAGCGATTACAATCTCAGATAATACACAAGTATATCACCCACAGCCCATGTACGCTGCAATGAGAATGAAAGAAGCAGATACTGCAGGAGCATCAAATGAAACGCTGGCCATTGGAGAAATCGAAATTACAGCAAACGTAAGTGTTAGTTTTATTTTGGATTAACACCATATAAAAATCGAGTTTTCGTAATTCCAAATTTCAAATTGGAAAGTGAAAATTAAAATCTCAAATCCCAAATTCCGGTTTAAAAACTGGAATTTGGGATTTTTTTTTGACTGCTTTTTTTTTAAATGAAATAAAAATGACAGTTTTAATTTACATGGGAATGGATTTCTTAGATTTGTAGTAAATACCATAAAACTTTTTGCCATGCCTGTACTTGAACAATCAGATTATAATTTTCCTGCTATTATTCATCGCAACAAGCATATTTCGACTATTTATGCCGCTTTGTTTAAAAAATTTGACGTTCCGGGATATACACGAGAGAAAAAGGAGTTAAGTGACGGAGATTTTATCAATATTGATTTTATTATAAATGATCCTAAGAAAGCAGTTATTTTATGTCATGGCTTAGAAGGTGATTCACGCCGAACGTATAATAATAGCTGCGCGGCTTACTTTCAGCAGCAAGGGTTTTCAGTTTTTGCATGGAACAACCGTACGTGCGGGGGAGAAATGAACCGTCTTCCGCGGCTGTATCATCATGGTGCAGTAGATGATCTTGATGAAGTGGTTCAGTTTGTGCTGCAAAAAGGATTTGAAGATGTTTATTTGATTGGCTATTCTATGGGAGGCGTGCAGCTGCTGAATTATTTAGGCTGGACAAAAGTCGATAATCGTATAAAAGCGGCAGTTTGCATTTCAGTGCCAACTCATATCGCAACAAGTGCCGCTGTACTCAAACAGGGGTTTAACAGGGTTTATTTAAAGAATTTTACCATTGATATAAAAAGGAAACTGAAACACAAAGCAGCACAATTTCCTGATTTTATAAATAGTGACCAGATTGATAAAATTTCTTCTTTTGATGAGGTAGATCATTATTTTACAGCACCGCTTCATGGTTTTGCAAGCCGTGATGATTATTATGAGCGCGTTTCTCCTGAATTTTCCCTTAAAAACATTACAACTCCGGTTTTAATTATTAACGCGCTGGATGATCCTTTTTTAGGTGAAAGATGCTACCCAAGAGCCATCGCGAAAGAAAGCAAATATGTTTATCTGGAAACCCCAAAATATGGAGGACACTGCGCTTTTCCGCTGCGTAATTCAACCTATTCCTACGCAGAGACAAGAGCGTATGAGTTTTTTGAATCGTGTAAAGTACCTGCGTAGTATGATAATATTTTTTTTTCGTTTTTCTAATTTCCATTATGAATAAATTCAGAAGGCGACATTCCGAAGCTTTTTTGAAAATTCCTGCTGAAACTTGACTGTGAATTGTAACCGACTATTTCAGAGATTTCGTATACTTTATACTTGCCGGAAAGTAATAAGGCGGCAGCTTTTTTTAGACGTGCATTATTAATAAGTTCGTTTGGACTTAAATTAGAGATGTCTTTTATTTTTCGATATAAAGTGGAGCGGCTCATGTGCAGAATATCGGCTAACGATTCTACACTCAGATTTGTATCCGCCATATTCTGATCTATAATATCATCAAGTTTTTTAATAAACTCTTCATCGATTTTATTGTGTGCAACAGATTTTAAATGTGATAAAGGAGAACTTGCATAAAACTCCATAACGTGGCGCCTGTTGGATAATAGATTGTCAATCTGCGCCAATATAAAATCCATCGAAAAAGGTTTAGCGATATACGCATCAGCTCCAGATTCCAGCCCTTTAATTCGGGATTGAACGGCATTTAAGGCGGTTAGTAAAATGACCGGAATATGACTTGTTTCAATATTAGATTTAATACGGCCGCACAATTCAATTCCGTCCATTATCGGCATTGTAATATCGCTGATCACGATATGTATGGTTTGGTTGTGAATCACTTTTAAGGCTTCTTCGCCATTGGCAGCCTTAAAAATTTTGTATTCCTTGCCAAGTTCCTTGCTCATAAAATTCAACAGCTCGATATTATCTTCGACAATCAGGATTTGTGTTTTTACATTTTTAGCGGTAACCTCATTTTCAAAATCTTCAGTGCTTTCTTTTGCAGGAATATCAGAAGTGTCTTTGTAAAGATGAAATTCACTTTTTTGACGCAGGGGCAGCTGTAAAACAAAAGTATTCATGGCATCATCTACGAATTGCAGTTTCAAAGTCCCGTTATGCAATTCAGTTAGTGAGTGCGCGAGTGAAAGACCTATTCCTGTGCCGGTCTGCGTTTCAGAGCCTAATATTCTGAAGAAAGGTTCGAAGATTTTACTTTTAAGCCCTTTCGGAATTAAATTTCCATCATTTTTAACGATAAATTCCAAAGAGTTTTCATCTCTGAACAAAGTAATGACAACTTCACTTTTGGCATATTTTACAGCATTGCTAATTAAATTGCTCAGTATTTTTCTAATGGCTTCTTCATCAACAAAAGCATACACATTTTTTTCGCCCAATTCTAATGCAACCTTAATGTTTCTTTCTTCGATTAGCGGGCTAAACTGCGAAAGCAATTGTCGGACTAAGATTGAAATATTGGTTTCTACAAAAGTTAATCCCAATCCTTCTATTTCTGTTTTTCTAAAATCAAGCAGTTCATTCACCAAATTCAGCAGTCGGGAGGTGTTTTTCTCCATTATAGATAAATTGGGAATAATGTCCGGAGATTCGTATGTTCTTTTCAGCAGGCTTTCCAGCGGGCTTTTAATCAAGGTTAATGGAGTTCTGATTTCATGCGCCACGTTGGTAAAAAATTCAATTTTAGCATGATAAATTTCCTTCTCTTTTTCGTTATTGAGATTTGCAATTTTTTGGTTACTTTCCTTAATATTCATATTATGATACTTGCCTAAAAGCCAGTAAAGAGAACCCGATATTAGTAAAAAATAAAGAAAAAAAGCATAACCGCTTGCCCAATAAGGCGGTAAAATGGTAATGGCCACAACAGCTTCTTTGCTCCATATACCGCTGGCACTTAATGATTTTACCCTAAATTTATAATCACCTGACGGAAGTTCCGTAAAAAACACTTTATTGTTCTTATTCAAGTACACCCAGTCCTCGCTGATGCCGTCTAATTTGTACCAGTACTGAGTGAGTTCAGGAGCGGTGTAGCTTAATGAAGCAAAATCGATATTAAAATTAGATTGATTATTTTTTAAAGTAATTTTTTTAATGTAAGAGGCAGATTCGTCCAGTGGAGAATCTTCATCACTCACCACGACATCCTGATTATTGATCTGCAGCCCCGTAATAAATATTGGGGGATTGTATTTGTAGGTATTGAAATTTTTAGGATTAAAACTGATCATCCCGTTCAGGTTTCCAAAGTACATATCTCCATTAGTATCCCTAAAAGCCGAGCTGTAATTAAATTGATCACTCAACAAACCGTTTGCCGTCGTGAAAATTTTAACCGATTTTGTTTTATAATTAAACCTGACCAGTCCTTTTGAAGTTGTGATGCATAAATTTTGGTTTTCATCCTGAAGAATAGAATAAATTACATTACTGGGAAATCCGTCCTTGGTGGTGAATTTCCTGAATTCTTTTGTTTTAGGATCAAATAAATTCAGCCCATTTTCGGTAGCAATCCACAGATTATTTTGCTGATCCTGAAAAACAGAAGTGATAAAATCATTGCTGATGCTTTTGTCATTTTTATAATCATGCCTGTATACTATTTTTTCTTTCGTTTTTGGATTATAATAAAATAGTCCGTCGCGATAAGATCCTGCCCATAAATTGCCATTTTTATCATTGAACATACAGGTATAATGAGTAGTTTCTGAAAAATAACTGCAAATTTTAAAGCTGTCGTTTTGATCATCATATAAATAAATTCCAACAGAAGTGATGATGTATAGTTTCTTTTCGGGATTTTCATAAAATGAAACAATAAAATCACTTTTAAAATTACTCGTTGTATGATCGTAATGTTTTATCACTTTGCCGCTGGCGGCGTCCATAACATCCAATCCATGTTCAAAAGTTCCTATCCAGATTTTATTTCCCCGTGGCAGCACGCCGTGTATGTTATAAAAAGAAAGGCCTGATTTTGTTCCGTCAGGCTGAAAATTAATAAATTTCTTCGTTTGAAGATTAAATTTGTTCAAACCTGCATCTTCGGTACCAATCCAGAGATTTCCCTGATTGTCTTTGTGAATTTCACGTACGGCACTTCCAACAATCGCATTTTCGCTTTTTCGCGGAAAGTATTTCTTAAACTGATCGTATTGCTTTTGATGATAATTGACGCCGCCAAAATAAGTGCCAATCCAGACCCCGTTTTCTTTGTCAATCGTAATACAATATGCCGCATTATCTGAAATCGCATACGGGTCACTCGGACTTTTACGCAAATTTCTGACTGTTTTATGCTGCAGATCATAAATGTAAGCACCAGATTCGCTGGCGATCCATAATTCATTTTTGTTTCTTTTAAATTGTCTGACAAAAATAGGGCCGTCTGCGCCATTCATAAAGGGAACTGTCTTGCCGCTTGAAATGTCATATTTGTAAATGCCGTGATTTCGGGTTCCGATTAAAATCGAAGCAGCATCTAATTGATAAATGACAGATATTGAAAAGGTCGTATTTGGCAGCTGCACATTAATTTTATCGAAACTCTGCGTCGCTTCTGAATAGCGGTATAAATCATCGTAAGAAGAAACCCAGATTACGCCATTTTTATCGCAGGTATAGAGGTGGCATAAAAAGAATTCCTGCCGTCAAACATAGTAGTTTCTTTGGTGTCGACATTGTATTTAACCAAAGTTCCGATCGAAATAAACCACAAATTATTTTTCAGATCATTATCAATATCATTAATCCGATTATTGATTGCTTCATTAATAAAAGTAAATTTCTCTAATTTTTTATCATACGAATACAGCCCTTTATCTGTTCCGATCCAGATGTAATTCCTGAATTCATGAAGCGATTGAATATAGTTGATTCCCAATGATGTTTTAGGATCTTTGCCGCTGCGAAATGTTTTGAAATGATAACCGTCAAAACGATTCAGGCCATCTTTGGTGCCAAACCACAAAAAACCATCTTTATCCTGTATGGACGCCAAAACGGTATTGTTCGACATTCCATTTTCTACTTTATAATGTTTGAAATAATATTCCTGGCTAAATATCGTAGTGGAGAAAAAGAAAAGAAAGGCTATTGTCCCTATTTTAAAAAAACGCTGCATGTAAATGTTTTTATTAAATTCTGATAAAAATGACTTCTTCGATTGTGCCATACCTGTGCATTTTGGTTTTTATGGCTTGATAACGCTGCTTTCCGGAATGATTTGAACCATTTGAACACAATTGTGAAACAAAATGAGATTACAATTATGTTGTCAATATCCTATTTTGGTCGAAAATTAAAATGATATTTTTTTAATAGATAATTTACAGGATTATTAAAAAATAAAGAAAATATTTTAATATAACTCAAATATATGCCGTCAGAGCGCTTGCAATATTACTTATAATTTTACTATTACAAAATGAAAACTTTAAAATTTGATTTTTTAAATGGGAATGAAGTAATGAAATCGCAAGCGGCATAAAAAGTAGCCAGTCAGGACATAAAACAACTAATAACAAAACATGAAAAGAAATTATTACCTATTAAAACAAACCATACTACTGACCTTGATTTGGATCGGAAGTTATTCCGCAGCAGCACAAAAAACATTTGCCAATCCTCTTCTTGATTATGGTCCGGATCCCTACAGCACGTATCATAACGGCTATTACTATTACACGCATACGATGCAGGATCGCCTGGTGCTTTTTAAGGCCAAAAATTTGGCTGATCTAAAAAGTGCTGAACAGAAAACCATTTGGACTGCACCGAAAAATACCGACTATGCTGCTGAAATCTGGGCACCTGAATTTCATTTTATTGATGGAAAATGGTACGTTTATTTTGCTGCAGATAACGGTTCTAACGAAACACACAGGATGTATGTTTTAGAAAACAGTTCAGAAGATCCAATGCAGGGCGAATGGGTTTTTAAAGGAAAAATTGCCGCACAAACTGATAAATGGGCAATTGACGGCAATGTCTTTAGTTATAAGAAACAGTGGTATATGATTTGGTCTGGCTGGGAAGGAGATACTAATGGGCAGCAAAATATTTATATCGCTAAAATGAAATCTCCTACTCAAATTGAAGGAGAAAGAGTATTGATTTCCAGTCCATCAAAACCTTGGGAATTGCATGGTGCGCTTCATGATGATGTAAATCCGGCGCAGGTAAACGTAAATGAGGGACCTCAGTTTTTATCGCATAACGATAAAGTTTTTATTGTTTTTTCGGCAAGTGGCTGCTGGACGGATCATTATAGTTTAGGGTTACTCACCTTTACGGGAAAAAAAGATTTATTGAATCCGCTGGATTGGAAAAAATCAGATCAGCCCATTCTGGAACAATCGGCTAAAAACAAAGTGTATGCTCCGGGGCACAATTCGTTTTTTAAATCACCAAACGGAAAAGAAGACTGGATTTTGTACCACGCAAATTCAAATCCGGGAGAAGGATGCGGCCAAAAAAGGTCTCCGAGAATGCAGCAAATCAAATGGGATCAAAAAGGAAATCCTGTAATTGGAGATCCTGCACCGGAACGAATGCCGCTGGATATTCCGTCACTTTAAAAATGAAATTAAACGCTGTTTATAACAATTTGGCACAGCAGTTTTGTTCTCTAAATCTATTAGAAACAGATCATTAAGCGACTCTAAAATTAAAAAATAACAAAAAAAGCTGTTTTCTGATGCTTTTATACTAAATCGTTTTAGTAGATTTGTAGATGTTGATTTATATTGGTTTACTAACTTTTAAATTACCCACATGACTTTCAAAACCGCATTATTCATTCTTTTCATTTCACTGAGAATAACCACATCCACTGCTCAGGAAATAAAAATTCTAAAAACCTCACTGGTAGGTAATAGAATCGTAGAATTTGTACCCAAAGGGTTCGATCCAGGTAAAACGCCGTCATTAATCCTTGCTTCTGAACCAAAAGAAAAGGGAAAAGTACCATCAGACTGGTCGTTAATTCCGGAATTTACATTCAAAAACAATAAAGCAGGCGCTGTCCTTAATCTTAAAGGGGATATCAGCTTATACGGAGGAGGAGAAGTTACAGGACCACTTTTGCGCAACGGACAATCCATAAAATTATGGAATACTGATACCGGCGCGTACAGCGTAGAGGGCGGCAAAAGATTGTATCAGACGCATCCGTGGGTCATGGGGGTTCGTCCTGATGGTTCTGCTTTTGGGATTATCTTCGACAGCAGCTGGAAAGCTGAATTAATTACCAATTCAAATCAGATTATTTATAACTCCGAAGGCGCTTTGTTTAGGGTATATATCATTGATAGAAAATCGCCTCAGGAAGTGATAAAAGGACTTTCGGAATTAACAGGTACCATCAAATTACCTCCTCGCTGGGCTTTGGGCTATCACCAATGCAGATTTTCTTATGACAGCGAAAAACGTGTTATGGAAATAGCGGCTGCTTTTAGGGAAAAGAAAATTCCGTGCGATGTTATCTGGATGGATATTGATTATATGCAGGGGTATCGAGTGTTTACGTTTGATAGTATCAGATTTCCAAATCCAAAAACCTTAAATGACAATTTGCATAAAAAAGGTTTTCGCGCAGTATATATGATTGATCCGGGAGTAAAAGTAGACAAAGAGTACAGCGTTTATCAATCAGGATCAAAAAGCAAAGTCTGGGTAATGAAAAATGATGGAGAGGAATATCACGGAAAAGTGTGGCCCGGAGATTGTGTTTTTCCTGATTTTACAGATTCTAAAACCAGAAATTGGTGGGCAGGGCTTTATAAAGATTTCTTAGATACCGGCATTGATGGTGTTTGGAATGATATGAATGAGCCAGCTGTAAATGATAATGATTTTCCAGAAGAGCAGCGCCTTGGCACAATGCCCTATGATACACCTCATAAAGGCGGCGGTAAACTGCCACAAGGGCCGCACTTACTGTATCACAACGCTTACGGCCGATTAATGGTAGAGGCCTCTTATGATGGAATTTTAAAAGCAAATCCTGCAAAACGTCCTTTTCTGCTTACCCGATCTAATTTATTGGGAGGACAGCGTTACGCCGCCACATGGACAGGCGATAACTATGCCGGCTGGGATCATTTAAAATTATCTGTTCCAATGTCGCTTACTTTAGGATTATCAGGCCAGCCGTTCAGCGGTCCGGATATAGGAGGTTTTCTTGGCGATACAAGCGGCGATTTATGGGCCAACTGGCTTGGCTTTGGAGCCTTTATGCCATTTGCACGCGGCCATGCCTGCGCTGGCACCAACAATAAAGAACCCTGGGCGTATGGAGAAGCAGTCGAAAAAACATCACGCATTGCCTTAGAGCGCCGCTATCGTTTGCTTCCGTATTTGTATACACTTTTTTACGAGTCTTCGAAAACCGGGCTTCCGGTAATGGCTCCTGTGTTTTTTGCAGACAGTAAAGACGTCCGCCTAAGAGCCGAAGAACAGGCATTTTTATTAGGAGAAAATCTTTTGGTAGTGCCGGCATTCGCCAAAGATCCAATACTTCCTTCCGGAATTTGGGAGGAACTAAATCTGGTGGAAGGTGAAAAAGAAGATAAATATCAGGCAAAACTACGTATAAGAGGAGGCAGTATTATTCCAGCAGGCAGGATTATCCAAAATGCAGGAGAAAATTCTTTCGACCCTTTAAGCCTTTATGTTTGTCTGAATGAAAAAGGCACAGCCCAAGGAGAATTGTACTTAGATTCAGGAGACGGTTTTGGATTTCAAAAAGGAGATTACGCTTTAATCACTTTTACTGCTGTCACTAAAAACAATACCATTATTGTGAAAGCTGCTACAATTGAAGGGAAAAGAAACAGTAATGATGACGTGAAAAATATAAACGTAAGTGTATTGCTGAATGGTAAAACGTATACATCTTCGGGAACTCTTAAAGATGGAATTTCGATTGCGGTACAATAATCTTTCATTTATCCATATTTAAGTTTGTATCTAATCAATTAGAAAAAGCAAACGATAGAAATTTCAGTAAAGATTTAAAAAAATCTAATCATACATAGCTGCAGGACGTAAGCACTGCAGCTAAATATTTTTATGGTATGCTTGCCGTATCTCCACTTACCTTATACTTTCTCTTCTAACCAAATCGATCTGCCATGAATAAAATTTTATTTTTTCTGCTTATTCTTTTCTGTTCAAAAACAATTGGGCAGACAACAAATTCTAGTCAAATAAAAAATAATAATCCCGTAATCAAAGGCTGGTACGCTGATCCCGAGGGCATCGTTTTGGATGAAACCTATTGGATATATCCCACTTTTTCAGTTCCTTATGAAAAACAGGTTTTTTTAGATGCTTTTTCTTCCAAAGATTTAACACACTGGACAAAACATGCCAGAATTTTAGACACGGCCGCTGTAAAATGGGCAAAAAAAGCGATATGGGCGCCATCAATAATTAAAAATAAAAACAAATATTTTTTGTTTTTTGGCGCAAATGATATCCAGAACGATAATGAGGCCGGCGGTATTGGCGTTGCAGTAGCTTCAAAACCAGAAGGCCCTTACAGGGATTATTTAGGAAAACCACTGGTAGATAAATTTTATAATGGCGCACAGCCTATTGACCAATTTGTATTTAGGGATAAAGATGGCCAGTGTTATTTAATTTATGGAGGCTGGAGACATTGTAATATTGCCAGATTAAAAGCAGACTTTACTGGTTTTAAGCCTTTTGATGACAAAACTGTTTTCAAAGAAATTACTCCCGAAAATTATGTTGAAGGTCCTTTCATGTTCATTAAAAATAATAAATATTACTTTATGTGGTCAGAAGGCGGCTGGACAGGCCCGGATTATTGTGTGGCATATGCTATTGCAGATTCTCCGATGGGACCATTTAAGAGAATTGGAAAAATCCTGGGTCAGGATCCTAAAATTGCTGTCGGTGCAGGTCATCATTCTGTTATAAAAGCACCAAATTCTGATAAATACTATATCGTCTATCATAGAAGGCCTCTTACTGAAACCGATGGAAATTCCAGAGAAACCTGCATAGAAGAAATGCATTTTGATGCCAATGGTTTTATAAAGCCTATTATAATCACAAACGAAGGGGTACAAGCAGATTTGATTAAATAAATCATCCGGCTTACCGTGATATAGAATTGCAAACTTTCTGCTGTATCAAAATATTTGTTCCCTAAAGATTTGCAGCATTTCAATTGCCTAACACTATGCTTTTCAAACAGCAGAATCATGTATTTGTCCTAAAGAATACGGGTCATCTGTTTACGGCTTAAAATCATTTTACATTTAGTCTCAAACAAACAGCTGTTTTGTCTCATTTTGCTCATATACAGTGTTTTCGGGGCTGTATGAAACATTTAAACACAATTTTGAAACAAAATGGGATTAAAAAAAGGCATTCATTGCCCTAATTTGGTCAAAAATTAAATGAGATTTTTAGTAGATAAATTATGGTATCAATAAAAAAACAGCCAATATTTTGAGAGGTCTTTAAAAAATAGGAAAATAAATACCTTTTTGAAGTGCACTGTTTTTTAATAATTCCAAAGAGCCTCATTAAAGAAATCATTTACTTTAAAATACTAACTAATAACCACCAAAATTTAAACCAAAATGAAAGTTAAACCAACTTGGAAATTTTCGTCCATTCCTTTAAACTTATTTGCCTCGGGTAAACTAAAGTTTAATAAGACTGGACTGATTTGCTTATTGTTTCTACTGCTCTGTGCAGGGAATAATTATGCGCAGAATGGCAGTTTGCAAAACGCCGTAAAAATAACCGGAACTGTAGTTGACTCAAAAGGATTAGCATTGCCCAGTGCCACCGTGAACGAAAAAGGCACAAAAAATGCAGTAACAACAGACTTTGACGGTACTTTTACTATTACGGTATCTTCTCCGCAAGCCATACTTGTTTTTAAATTTATTGGAATGAAGCAGATTGAAAAACCGCTGCAAAATTCTAAAACAATAACAGTAACCATGCAGGATGAAACCAGCGATCTGCAGGCGGTTGTGGTAGTCGGATTTGGTACTCAGAAAAAAGCCTCGGTTGTGGGGGCAATCAGTACCATAAAACCTTCCTTATTACAGGTAGGAACCGCGCGTACGCTAGGCAATAATCTGGCAGGCCAAATAACCGGAATTATGGCGGTGCAGCGCTCAGGCGAACCAGGTTATGACCAGTCTGATATAAAAATCCGAGGTATTTCTACCTTTAAAGGAGGTACTAATCCGCTTGTATTAGTAGACGGGATTGAGCGAAATCTAAACGATCTTGATCCTTCAGAAATTGAATCTTTCTCTGTTTTAAAAGATGCTGCTGCCAGTGCGGTATACGGAGTAAGAGGCGCAAACGGAGTTATTTTGATCAATACGAAAAGAGGTTTTATTGGTGCTCCGAGAATACAGGTAAGAACAGAATATTCTATTCAGGAACCTACTAAATTGCCTGAATTCATCCGTGCCGCTCCTTACATGACGCTGCTGAATCAATTAGCGGCTGAGAAGGGCATACCTGAAATCTATTCGCAAGATCGTATTGCCAAAACAGCCAGTAATTATGACCCTGATTTATATCCTGATGTAAATTGGGTAGATGCTATTACAAAAGATTACGCTTTTACGTCAAGATCTAATTTGAATGTTGCCGGGGGATCAGAAATTTTGAGATACGCACTGACCGCTTCTTACTACAGTGAAAACGGTATTATGTCTGCAGATCCAAAGCAGACATACGATTCAGAAACAAGGCTGAACCGGGCTAACGTTCGTACCAATGTAGACGTAAACGTATCAAAATCGACTTTATTAAGAGTAAATATTGGAGGTTTTTTGCAAAATCTTAATAAAGGAAACAGCAGTACTGATGATTTATTTAATAAAGCTTTCGAAACAACTCCTTTTGTTCATCCGGCGATCTACTCAGACGGCACTATTCCGAGGGTTTTTGCCCGTGAAAATCCATGGGCGATGAGCACACAGCAAGGATATTACAAACAAGGGGGCAGTAAGATTGAAAGCCTTGTTTCATTAGAGCAAGATTTAAAAGGAATTACACCGGGATTAAAAGCCAAATTCACTTATTCGTTTGATTCCTATTCTGAGAACAAAGTGATCCGCGGCAAATCACCAGATTATTATAATGTAGCAACCCAAAGAGATTTGGATGGAAGTTTAATACACGGAACAGTTCAGGCATACGGCCAGGAATATCTGGGGTATAAAACGGAAGCTTCCTTTGGAAACAGGCGTATTTACCTGGAAGCAAATACCACGTACAACCGGGCTTTTGGGAAACATGATTTCAGCGGATTGTTTTTATACAATCAGGACAGTTATCAGGATGACAGGCCTCCGCAGGCTTTTAAGCATCAGGGAATTGCCGGAAGAACTTCTTATACATTTGATCGAAAATATATTGGTGAATTTAATTTTGGCTACAACGGATCAGAAAATTTTGCTAAAGGAAGCCGTTACGGATTTTTTCCATCTGTAGCCATGGGATGGATTGCCTCTGAAGAAAAATTTATGGAACCTCTTAGGGATGTTTTCAATAAAATCAAATTTCGCGGTTCATATGGTTTAGTCGGAAATGATAATATTGGAGCAAACAGAAGATTTGCCTACCTGACCACAATTAGTGATAATAATAATTCTGACTACACTTTTGGTACTGGGAATGGGGTAAAATTTGAAGGAATTGAAGAAGGTGAAATTGGCGTAAGCAATCTAACCTGGGAAAAGGTAGCAAAATTAGATTTTGGTTTAGAATTAGGATTGTGGAATATGATTGACCTGACTGTAGATATCTTTCAGGAAAAAAGGAAAGACATCTTTATTTCAAGAAATACCGTTCCGACTCAGGCAGGATTTATTAATGCGCCTTATGCCAATTTTGGAAAAATGGAAAATAAAGGTATCGAGGTAGCATTCAATTTAAATAAACAAGTCACTCCTGATTTCTTTATGAGCTGGCGTGCGAATTTCACTTTTGTTGAAAATAAAGTAACGGAAAGAGACGAAGCTGATGCGGTAAAAGGCACCTACCGTTCCGGAACAGGAATTCAAAACAATACATTATGGGGTTATACCGCAAAAGGTTTGTATACTGATGAAGACTTTGCTTCGCCGGGTGTTTTAGCCTCTGGACTGCCTGTACCAACATTTGGAACAACACTGCGTCCGGGAGATATTAAATATGAAGACAGAAATAATGATGGGATCATCAGCGGATTAGACGAAGGTTTTATAGGCGGTACAACCGATCCTCAGATTGTATATGGTTTTGGAACAAATTTGAAATACAAACAATTTGACTTGAGTTTTTTCTTTCAGGGAGTGGCAAAATCTGACCGAATGATAGGAGGAGCTAACTTTATTCCGGGAAGCGGCACAGGTACTTTAGGAAATATTTATACCAACTACGAAGACCGCTGGACAGAAGAAAATCCAAATCAGGATGTTTTTTATCCGAGATTAAGTTATGGACCAAACCTAAATAACTCTGTTGCATCAACCTGGTGGAAAAAAGACATGAGCTTTGGCCGTTTAAAAACGATGGAAGTAGGGTATTCATTTGATAAAAAGTCACTTGAAAAATTTTATTTACAAGGGTTAAGACTGTATGTCAGCGGGAATAACTTGTGGTACGCCTCAAAATTCAAACTATGGGATCCGGAATTAGATACCGGAAATGGTTTAAGGTACCCATCGACACGATCAATTCTTTTTGGATTATCAATAGGGCTGTAATTTTAAAAAAATCTATTAAAATGAAAAATATATATATTAGATCGATATTCCTTTTTCTGGGATTATTATTAGCATCGTCCTGTTCTGATTATTTAGACAAGGAGAGCGATACCGAACTTACTTTGGATGGTGTTTTTGAAAGTAAAACAAAAGCAGAGAACTGGCTGGCTTCCTGTTATTCCAGAATTCCGGATCCAACCTGGGGATATACCCGCAGTTTAGGACAGGAAATTTTAGCCGACGATATGTCTCCGTCAGAAAGATGGCGTCAGTATGACTGGCAGGTAATACCATTTGCCCTGGGCGACTGGTCAGTAGGTTCGCCCTGGTCTCCGAGTTACTGGAATGGACTGCCGCAAAGAATTAGGGAATGCAACATTTTGATACAAAATATAAAACCCATACCTGCGCAAAATTTAACAGACAATGAAGTGAGGTTAATGATTGCCGAGTGTCGTTTTT
>Ga0247811_1000059_pt1 | contig 40637 bp, 40 predicted proteins | sample UWRJL134311R1_FD_189018 | JGI IMG/M metagenome (GOLD analysis project Ga0247811, IMG submission 189018) | Plant litter microbial communities from Arlington Agricultural Research Station in Wisconsin, United States - UWRJ-L134-311R-1 | ecosystem: Environmental > Terrestrial > Plant litter >...
CGCCGCCGCTCAGGCCGCCGAGCGCGATGCCGAGACCGCGCTTCGCGGCACCGAGCACGCCGTCCGCACCGCGAACGAATCGCTCAGCCAGGCCCGCGAGGACCGCGCCGGCGCCCTCGCCCGCGCCGAGAATCAGGAAATGCGCCGCATCGAGATGGGCCGCCTCTCGGGCGAGCGCTTCGAATGTCCGCCGCCGGTGCTGCCCGAGAAGATCGGCTTCCCCCATGACGGCGTCGGCGATCCGCAGGCCGAATCGGCCACCCACGACCGGCTGATCGCCGAGCGCGAGCGGATCGGCCCGGTCAACCTCGTTGCCGAAACCGAGCTGGCCGAGCTGATCGCGTCCGCCGAGAACAGCAGCCGCGAGCGCGACGAGCTGGTCCAGGCGGTTCACCGCCTGCGCGGATCGATTGGCACGCTCAACCGCGAAGGGCGCCAGCGCCTGCTCACGGCGTTCGAAGCCGTCGACAAGCATTTCCGCCGGCTGTTCACCACGCTGTTCAACGGCGGCCAGGCGCACCTCGAGCTGATCGATTCGGACGATCCGCTGGAGGCCGGGCTCGAGATCATGGCCCAGCCGCCGGGTAAGAAGCTCCAGTCGCTCACCCTGCTCTCGGGCGGCGAGCAGGCGCTGACCGCGGTCGCATTGATCTTCGCGCTGTTTCTGACCAATCCCGCCCCGATCTGCGTCCTCGACGAAGTCGACGCGCCGCTCGACGACGCCAATATCGAGCGCTTCTGCGACCTGCTCGACCGCATGACCGAGGAAACCACCACCCGCTATCTGATCGTCACCCACAATGCCGCGACGATGAGCCGCATGCACCGCCTGTTCGGCGTGACGATGGTCGAGCAGGGGGTCAGCCGGCTGGTCTCGGTCGATCTCGGCGCGGCGGCGCTGATGGCGGCGGAATAGGTATGGGCGGGCCGCATCGGCACCGCGAACTCGAACTGATGCTTGTCGGTACCAAGCCCATGGCCAGATTTGTTGCCGAGCCCGATTATCGGCCCGATGACAGCGCGTTCGATCGGCATGTGGCCAGTGGCGCACTGATACGCTCCGTGATCTTCGATGATGTGGTTGAACGCCGATATTATTGTCTCCCTCGCGAGGAATGGCGTGTCCGGCTCGCGAAAGCGGTAATCAAATATGATCTTACGCTCTCGGTCGAGGACCTTCACTCGCCGCGACGGCTTTCTACTCGGGTACGACAAGCGCGACGTCGATGCGTTTATCGCCGACTTCCAACGGTGGAAAGATCGCGCTGACGCGAGCGCCGGTCGTAGATCGTGGCACTGCGGTTACCCTGAGAAGGTAGATTTCGCGCAACGACGCAAAGACGCGACGATGCCTCGCCCGCCGCGCCAGCCGTCCTCCTATCTCGTCGGTTCAGCGAGCAATGCCGCTAACGCGGCGGACACGATCAAAGCGGGGACTCCCTCGTCGCGTCATCGCGTCGTCGCGCGAACATCTAACTTCTTCTAAACCCGCTCACCCGCCTCGCGCCCGCTCGTGATGCCGGATCACTTCCTCGATGATGAACCGCAAGAATTTCTCCGAAAACTCCGGATCGAGGTCCGCATCCTTCGCCAGCCCCCGCAACCGCGCGATCTGCGCTTCCTCGCGCCCCGCGTCGGCGGGTGGCAGCCCGTTCTCGGCCTTGTAGGCGCCCACCGCCTGCGTCACCTTGAAGCGCTCGGCGAGCATGTGCACCAGCGCGGCATCGATATTGTCGATGCTCTGGCGATAGCGTTTTAGCGTCTCGTCGGTCATGGCGACCCTTTTGCCGCCTCGTGCGCGACAAGCAAGCCCAACCCCTTGCCTTTGCGCCGCCAAAGCGTCAGAGCGCGCGGGCATGAGCGCTACTATCCATCGTCTCGGCTCGCATGGCGAACCTTCGCTCGAACCGATGCTCGCATTGGTCGCCCCCGATCTCAATCTGGTCAACGCCGTTATCCTCGACCGGATGAATTCGGACATCCCGCTCATCCCCGAGCTGGCCGGGCATCTGATCGCCGGCGGCGGCAAGCGCATGCGGCCGATGCTGACGCTGGCCAGCGCCCGCCTGCTCGAATATTCAGGCGCGCGGCACCATAAGCTCGCCGCCGCGGTCGAGTTCATCCACACCGCCACCCTGCTCCACGACGATGTCGTCGATTCGTCCGATCTGCGCCGCGGCCGCCGCACCGCCAACATCATCTGGGGCAACCCGGCCAGCGTATTGGTCGGCGACTTCCTGTTCAGCCGCGCCTTCGAGCTGATGGTCGAGGACGGCAGCCTCAAGGTGCTCAAGATATTGTCGAGCGCCAGCGCCACCATCGCCGAGGGCGAAGTCAACCAGCTCACCGCCATCCGCCGCATCGACCTGTCCGAGCAGCGCTATCTCGACATCATCGACGCCAAGACCGCGACCTTGTTCGCCGCCGCCTGCCGCATCTCCGCGGTGGTCGCCGAACGCGGCGAGGCCGATGAGGCCGCGCTCGACGCCTATGGCCGCAACCTCGGCATCGCCTTCCAGCTGGTCGACGATGCGATCGACTATGTCTCGGACGCCACCACGATGGGCAAGGATGCCGGCGACGATTTCCGCGAGGGCAAGATGACCCTGCCGGTGATCCTCGCTTATGCCCGCGGCAACGAGGCCGAGCGCGCCTTCTGGAAGGAAGCCGTCGCTGGGCGCCGCGCCGCGGACGAGGATTTCGCCGAAGCGGTCGGCCTCATCCGGAGCACCCACGCCGTCAACGACACGCTCGCCCGCGCCCGCCATTACGGCCAGCGCGCGATCGATGCGCTGGGCGGGTTCGCCGCGGGCGCGGCCAAGGACGCGATGGTCGAGGCGGTCGAGTTCGCAGTGGCGCGCGCCTACTGAGCTTTACCGCTCGAGGCACATGGCGATGCCCATGCCGCCGCCGATGCACAAGGTTGCGAGTCCCTTCTTGGCGTCGCGCTTCTGCATCTCGTAGATCAGGGTGGTGAGCACGCGCGCGCCCGATGCGCCGATCGGATGCCCGATCGCGATCGCGCCGCCATTGACGTTGACCTTGCTCGCGTCCCAGCCGAGCTCCTTGCCGACCGACAGTGCCTGCGCGGCAAACGCCTCATTGGCTTCGATCAGGTCGAGGTCGCCGATGGTCCAGCCGGCCTTCTCCAGCGCCTTGCGCGAGGCGGGGACGGGGCCGATGCCCATGATCGAGGGATCGACGCCGGCCGAGGCCCAGCTCTTGATCGTCGCGAGGATCGTGCTGCCGCGGCGCTCGGCCTCCTCGCGGCTCATCACCACCAGGGCGGCGGCGCCGTCGTTGAGGCCCGATGCGTTGGCGGCGGTGACGGTGCCGTCCTTCTTGAAGGCGGGGCGCAGGCCCGAGACCCCGTCCACGGTGGCGCCGGCGCGGATATATTCGTCGTCGGAGACCACGGTATCGCCCTTGCGGCCCCTGATTGTCACCGGGGCGATCTCGTCCTTGAAGCGGCCCGAGCCGCGCGCGGCTTCTGCCTTGTTCTGGCTGGCGACCGCGAATTCGTCCTGATCGCCGCGGGTGACCTGATATTGCTCGGCGAGATTCTCGGCAGTGATGCCCATGTGATAGCCGTTGAACACGTCGGTCAGGCCGTCCTTGATCATCGTGTCGACGAGGCTCAGATCGCCCATCTTGGTGCCCGGGCGCAGCGATTGCGCGTGGGTGGACATCGACATGCTCTCCTGACCGCCAGCGACGACGACGGTGGCGTCGCCGGTCTTGATCGCCTGATAGGCCAAGGCCACCGCGCGAAGCCCCGAGCCGCAGACCTGCTGGACGCCCCATGCGGGCACTTCCTTCGGGACGCCGGCGGCCATCGACGCCTGGCGCGCGGGGTTCTGGCCCTGCGCGGCGGTCAGAACCTGGCCGAGGATCACTTCGCTGACATCGGCGCCGTCCACGCCGGCCTGCGCGAGCGCGGCTTCGATGGCGATGCGGCCGAGTTCGTGCGCGGGGGTGCTGGCGAAGGCGCCGAGGAAGCTGCCGACGGGGGTGCGCTTGGCTGCGGTGATGACGACGTCGGTGGCGGACATGAGGCGCTCTCCTTGCGGGAATTTCGTTGCTTGGCGGCTATCTAGGGAGAGTCTGCGCGCTTATCCAGTCGCGCAGCGGTTCCCATAGCTCGGCGCGGGCGCGGCCGCCGACGACCATGCCGACATGGCCCGACTGGAGGATCCGCTTTTCGGGCAGGCCGGCGGCGCTGGCGGCGGGGACGATGCGGTCGGTGGCGGACACGAACTCGATGGCGGGGCAGGCGAGCGCGTTGGGCGAGGCGCGGGCGCCGTTCACCCACCAGCGCCCGGCGCCGGGGCGGTTCGCGGCGAAGAAATGCTCGAACATCTGGCGGCCCGCGGCGAGGGTGAGCGGGGCGCCGCCATTGGCCCAATCCTCGAGCGCGACGAACGCGCGCGCCTGCGGGGAAGCCGGATCGAGGCGACCGAATCGCTCGAACTTGGCGATCGTGCGGGTGGGGTCCATCTGCCAGAAACCGGCCTGGAGGACTTCCATGGGGACGAGGCCGATGGCTTCGCAGGCGGGCCGGGCGGTTTCCCAATGCGCCTGGATCGCCGGAAGGCTCGCGCCGTAGCGGTTGAACCTCCACGGCGCGGCGATCAGCGCGAGGCCCGCCACCGGACGCGCGCAGGCGGTGGCGAGAGCGATGGTGCCGCCGAGGCAATAGCCGGCGAGGAAGGGCAGCTCGCCCAGCGTGTCGAGCATCGGCAGCAGCATGCCCGTGATATGATCGTCGATCGTCTCGTGCCGCGCCGCGGCATCGGGGGTGCCCCAATCGACCAGCAGCGGCCGGATTCCCTGCGTCGCCAGCCAGCGCAGCATCGACTGGTCTTCGGCGAGATCGAGCACGAAGGGAGGGTTTATCAGCGAGGGCACGAAAACGGCGGGTGGGCCGCTGCCGCCGTAATCGCGCAGGCTCGCCCTTCCGGCCGTCGCGACGGCGGGGGCGAGCGTGCGAGGCGGGCCGCGATCGGCGTCCTGATAGGCGCGCAGCCCCGCCAATGCCGCGATGCGGCGTTCGGGCGATGCTGCGGTTTCGCTGCGCAACAGATCGAGGAAAAGCGGAAGCGGTCGCGGCCCCTGCTGCGCTGCAACTTGTTGCGCTGCGGAATGAAACGATGATAGGGGTGTTTCAGTCACGCACGAGGGGCCCCATGAAAAAAGCGACTCCCGGATCCGGTCCGGTCATCATCAAGAAGTACGCGAACCGGCGGCTCTACAACACCGAAACCTCGTCTTACATCACGCTCGAGCATCTCGCGGCGATGACCCGGGAAGGCCGCGACTTCAAGGTCGTCGATGCCAAGACCGAAGACGACATCACGCATAACGTGCTGACCCAGATCATTATGGAAGAGGAATCGCGCGGGCAGACGATGCTGCCGGTCAATTTCCTGCGCCAATTGATCTCGCTCTATGGCGATTCGATGCAGGCGATGGTGCCGGGCTATCTGGAAGCGTCGATGGACAGCTTCCGCCGCAACCAGGATCAGTTCAAGGCCGCCGTCGAGGGCGCGTTCGCCAAGACGCCGTTCGCCGATATGGCCAAGCGCAACATGGCGATGTTCGAAGCGGCGACCGCGGCGTTCAAGCCGGGCAGCATTCCGGGGATGCCGGGCATGGCCGAGGCTCCGGCCGCGGCGGCCGAGTCCGAGAGCAAGAGCGACGATGTCGCGGCGCTCAAGGCCCAGCTGGCGCAGCTGCAGGACAAGATCGAAAAGCTGGCCAAGTAAGCCGGGTCCGGTGGACCTCGACGCGCTGCTGCATTTTTATTTCGGATCGGATGACCTGGAAACCATCGATCCCGTGCGCTTCGCGATGGGCAAGGAGAAGCTCGCGGTCGATTTCGGCGTCGAGCGTGACCCGAGCCGGCGCTTTGCCCTGTGGACGCTGATGGAGGCGTTCGGCTTCGCGCCGCTGCCGGCGGAAGCGTTCAAGAAGGATGCGGCGTTGCGCCGTGCGGCGGAGGACTATCTGACTGCGGCGTACCGCGTGGAGCGGGATTTGCCTGAGGGCTGAGTTACAGGCTGTGCTCCGGCGAAGGCCGGAGCTTTGGCAACCAGCGATCAGCAAGCGGCCAACGCTCCGGCCTTCGCGGAGCACGAGCAGATTGGTTGGGCCAAGCCACAGCCGCGCTAAGGCTTGTGGAACTTCAGCGTCATCCGGTCGCTCTCGCCGATCGCTTCATATTTCGCGCGGTCGACGTCCTTGAGCGTGTAGCTGGGGGGCAGGGTCCAGACACCTTCGGGCCAGTCGGCGCTATCCTTGGGGTTGGCGTTGATTTCGGAGGCGGCGACGAACTTGAAGCCGGCGGCTTCGGCGAGGCGGCGGACGGTGGAGACCTTGATATAGCCGCTGCTGGTCTCGCGCTCGGCGCTGGCGCTTTCGGGGAGGCGGTGGTCCTCGATGCCAAGGGTGCCGCCCTTGCGCAGCATCGCGAACATCTGGGCGAACGCCTCCGCCGAATAATCCACGCCGTTGCGCTGATATCCCATCCGCCAGTTATGGACGTTGCGGAAAGTGAGGACGACATCGGCGCTGCCGTCGGGCACCTTGGGCGCGCCCGCGGCCCAGGGGAAAGCGGCGTATTTGATGCCGCCATAGCTGGCGGCGTCGCGCTTGTTCAGGCGATCGACCGCGTTGGTGTTCAGGTCCGCCGCGTAGAGCGTGCCTTTGCCCCTGGTGAGCGGGGCGAGGATTTCGGTGTACCAGCCGCCGCCGGGCCAGATCTCGACCACCGTGTCGCGCGGCTTGACGCCGAAGAAGGCGAGCGTCTCCACCGGGTGGCGATATTTGTCGCGCAGCACGTTGGCGGGCGTGCGGGTCGGCGCGGCGACGGCGGCGCTGATTTCGCGGTGGGCGATCCGTGGCGTGCTTGCCGCCACCGTGGTCAGGACAATCGCGGCGAGGATCAAGGGCTGGCGCATTTCGGCTCCGTACATATCTGGGGGGCTGGAATGCGGGGCAGAACGGGCGGATGCAACAGCAATTATGGATCGGATCGGGCGCGTGCCTGGCGCTGGCGGCGATCGGCTTCCTCGGCGAATTGCGGCGTCGGCGGCGGCGCAATTTCGACACGGTGGGATGGGTGCCGTGGCAGACGGTGCAGTTTCTGGCGATGCTCGGCGCGATGATGTTCGCGTTCGCGGCGTTTCACGAATGAGGATCCGTTCCTCCCTCGCGAAGCGGGGGAGGGGGACCGCCGCGCAGCGGTGGTGGAGGGGGCGTAGCCGCAAGGGCATAGCTTGCGGCTACGCCCCCTCCGTCAGCTTCGCTGCCACCTCCCCCGCTTCGCGAGGGAGGAATGAAAGTGGAGCAACCTACGTCTTGAGGGTCAGCGCCTCCAGCGGCACGTTCATCGTGTAGACGAAGCCGCTCGGCCTGTAGTCGAGCGTGACGTCGCCCTTGAGCTGCTGCCCCAGCGACATCATCATCCGCGTGCCGAAGCTCTTGCGGGTCGGCTCGCTGACCGCTGGGCCGCCGGTCTCGGCCCATTCGAAGTGCAGCCGGTCGCCATCGACCCGCCAGGTCACGTGCACCTGGCCGTCGGGAAGCGACAGCGCGCCGAACTTGGTGGTGTTGGTGCATAATTCGTTGAAGGTCATCGCGAAGGCGATCACCGAGCTGGAAGTGATCCGGATATCCGGCCCGGAGATCAGGAAGCGGCCGCTGCCCTGGTCGAACGGCTCGATCGCGCTGCGGATGGTGCTTTCGATCGTCGCGTTTTCCCAGCTGACCTGGGTGAGCAGATCGTGCGCGCGGGCAAGCGCCGCGAACCGCCCGTCGATCGCCAGACTGGCGTGCGCCATGCTGGTGGCGGTGCGCAGGCTCTGGTGGGTGATCGCGCCGACGGTGGCGAGCATGTTCTTGATGCGGTGGTGCAATTCGGCGTGGATCAGATGCTGCAATTTGTCGGCGGCGTCGCGTTCCTCGGCGTCGATACCCGACTGGACGAGCAGCGCCTTGGCGTCGATCCCGGCCTGCTCGAGCGCCAGCCTGAGGCTGTCGTTCTCGGTGGTAAGCGCGTCCTTCTCGGGCTGATTCTCGTCGATGATCAGCTGCTGCTTCTCGGTATCGAGCACGGTCTTGAGCAGCAGCGCCTTGGCGTCCATTCCGGCCTGGACGAGGAGATGACGGAGCTCCTTATTCTCCTGGGTCAGACTGTCGTCGGCGGGCACCAGCGAAGGCATGACCTTTAGGACGCCCTTGCCGATCATGTTCTGCAGCGCGAGCACCATCTCGTGGATTTCGAGCGGCTTGGGGAAGAAGCGGCTGTCGACCGGCTTGTCGGCTTCGGTGACCGCGACCTGGCCCGAGACCAGGACGATCTTGATGTGTGGCCAGCGCGAATGCACCGCGTGCGCGAGCATCAGCCCGTCCATGCTGCCCGGCATCTGGATATCGGTAAACAGCAAGGAGATATCGTCGCGCGATTCGAGCACCTGGATCGCCTGATCGGCGCTGACGGTCTCGACCGGCACGAAGCCGGCGTCCTCGACGATATCGACCGCGCGCATCCGCAGGACCATGTCGTCTTCGACGATCAGGACGATCGGTACAGGCGCAGACCCCGTCATCGGTAAACCCTTCGGGGTGGCTCGTGCGTCCCGGCGGGGAGCGGAGGCCCGGCACCGGGGTGGGCGGCGGCTTGATATATGTCAAGCGGTCCGGCCCGATGGCTAATGCGGCACATATTCGACGCGCGCGGTGCCTTCGGCCCAGACGGGCAGATACAGCCCCTGTCCGGCGGCGCGCAGCTCGCCGGTGGTGACCTTGCCGATCTCGGCGCGGATGACGAAGTCGCCCTCGCGCTTCTCGACGATCGCGCGCTGGACCTTGCCGAGCAGTTTCTGGAAATCGCGCGAGAAGTTCTGTGTCAGCGCATCGGCGATGCTGCCGGCCAATGCCGGGCTGTTGGCGAGCTGGACGAGGATGTCGCCGCCGACGCCGTCGGTATTGCCGCGCACTTCCAAGTCGGTGACGCGCACCTGCTGCGATCCCGGCTGATTGACCGGCTTGCCCGAAATCCACACCACGCCCAGCGTTTCCTCGGCGCTGCCCACCGGCTTCGCCGCCAGGGTAATCCCCATCGCGATACGGCCGCCGGTGGTGCCGTATGCTGTGATCTTGAGGAATCGCGCCGCCACCGGGCCGATGCCGGGCAGGTTGAACGGGCGCTGGGAACGCTTGATCAGCGCCTTGAGCACGACCGGCTCGAGCTGAGCGTAATCGGCGATGACGGGGATGAAGAAGCGCAACTGCGTGCCCGCCACATCGCGGGTCAGCCTGGGCAGCGGGGTCGGCTTGGGGTCGGCCGGACGCGGCCCGACAAAAGTCTCGGTGGCGGCCTCCATGCCGAGGCGCAGGCGGAGCTTGCCGCCGGCCATGCTGTAGCCGCCATAGCTCAGCCGCTGCGGCGTGATGCGCATCCACACCGGCGGATTGTCGCGGTTGAGGAGCAGCGAGGTGAAGCTCTGGCGCCACGCCTCGCTTACCTTGCCGCGGACATCGAGCTTGGCGATTTCGCGCGGAAGCGTGCGTTCGAGATCGCGGACGATCGGCTGCAGTTTCTCGTCCGCCTTGTCGGTGAAGGTGATCCGCTGGCCGAGGAAATCGATCCCCGGCGGCGTGCGCCAGTCGTAGGATAGGCGCACGGTCGCGCTCGGAGTCCAGTCGTCGCGCAAAGTCAGGCGGATGCGGGCATGCGCCATCGCCGCGCCGGTCGCGGTCTCGCCATGCAGGATCCCGCCAATGTTGCGCGCGCTGATATGCGCGACGATCGGGATATCGACGATGATGTCCTCGCCTTCGCCGCGCAGCCGCAGCGCCGCGCGCGTCACCGTGCCGGTGACATTACAGCCGATGTCTGGGGTGACCTTCAGGCTCCGCCCGAACACGCGCACCCGCCGCGCCGCGACGCATTTGTCGAAATGCTGGTCGATCGTCCACAGGGTGCGCGGAATCGCCTTCTCGAGCGCGTTCGAGAGCGCCGAGATGTCGGTCTCGATCGGCACGGCGATCAGCGACGCTTGTTTCGGTGCGTGAATCGCATCCTCGACGCGCGGCGGCGGCGCGACTGTAGTGTCACGCGCGAGCCAGACGATGGCCAAAGCGGCAGCGGCCAGCACGGCTATAACGATCGCGAAGATCGCCCAGCGGCGGCGCGTGAAGAATTTGGGCGGCGGCGGTTGCGTGGACAGCGTGCGTATCCCTTGACGGGCCCTGGGGATACAGGCCGAGACGTCGTGAGTACGCGCCGCCTCCGCAACGGTTCCGTTGGCCGCCGCTTGCTGCCCGCCCGGCGATGCCAAGCACATCGCCATTTCAACTGGCGGCGCAGTTTCGTACAATCGGCGGCGTTGCGCCTCGGGCGAGATTCGCCGCATGGTCGAGAGGGAGTGGTGAATGCTGGCCGGCCGCTCGTTCGCGCTCGCTCTATCGCTGTTCGTGGCGCTGCCCGCCGCGGCCCAGACCGCACCGGCGGATGGGGGGCAAAGCGGTGGCGAGCTTGTCGTCACCGGCTCCACGGAAAGGATGAGCGATTGGCGGAGGGCGGATTCGGATCATGTCACGGTGTTCAGCGACGGCAGTGAAGCCGAGCTGAAACGCGTCACCAACAATGTCGAGCGGCTGTTTCAGCTGATGTCGCGCCTCTTCCGCAAGGGCGATGTTTCGGACGATACCGAGCGCTTGCAGATTGTGCTGCTCAAGTCTTCAAATCGGCTCCGGCTTCCCAATCTGCGGTCGGAGGAAGGGCCGTATCAGAAGCTATTCGCCGGCCAGCGCTATTACGATCCGCGCGAGGATGGCGCGGTGCTCGCCGTGGCGCGGGACGACCAGATCATCGAGCTGAATACGGGCCGGCGCTACGACAGCGACTGCGGGGAATATGTTGCGGACGGCGGCGCCGGCGCCTGTGCGGCGAGCGTTCCGTATCATCCGCCGCTGGTCCGTCCGTGGGAAGCTCTGGTGTATTCCGCATTCGCGCAGCACTTCCTGCTGACCCATGCGCCGATGGCCTATCCGCGCTGGTATCTGGACGGGATCGGGGCGCTGTTCTCGACCATCGCGGTGCGGCGCGACGGGGCGCTCGACTATGCGGTTGCGCCGCTCGGCTATGACGAGATCCTGAAATCCTATGGCCGGCTGTTCGTCGGCGATGTGCTGTCGGGGCAATATCTCGGGCCACAGCGCCGCATGGCGAACTGGACGCCGTACCATGCCGGGCTGCTTGCGCATTTCTTCCTTTATTCCGATCGCGGCGCGAAATGGCATGCGCCGTTCGTGCGCTACATGACCGCGGTCCAGCGCGGTGTGCCGCTGGCGGAAGCGGCCGCGGCCTTCGGCGATATGCGCAAGTTGCAGCGCGACTTCGCCAGCTATGTCGCGAGGCCGACCGCCTATGCGCGCGCCAAGCCGCTGGAACGGCCGCTGGAGGATCCGGTGATCGTCAGGCTGACGGCGAGCAGCGCCACGCTGATCGAGGCGCGATTGGGCCTGGATGCGGGGCCGGATCGATTCGCGCGGCTTCGCGCGGAAATCGCGCGGGCGCCGTACAGCAAGGATGCGATGCTGTTGCTGGCGGAGATGGAGTGCCGGGCGGGGCATGCCCAGGCGTGTCTGGATATTGCGGACGGCGTGCTTGCCAGGGCACCGGACGACATCCGCGCGCTGGCGTGGAAGGGGACCGCGCTTACCGATCAGGCGGTGGCCGGGGATGCGGCGGCGCGGGCCGCAGCGCTGGCCGCGGCCCGCGCGGCACTCGAACGCGCCATCGCACTGGACGGCCGTGCCTCGTTGCCCCGGATCGCCTATTTCCAGAGTTTCGTGAAAGCGGGCGAGCGGGTGCCCGACAAGGCGATGGCGGGAATGGCGCGGGTCATACAGAACGTTCCGGCGGCGCCGGGACCGCGGCTGTATCTCGGCGAGGAACTGGTTCGGCAGGGGCAGCCCGTACTGGCGCGCAAGGTGCTGAATCCGGTGCTGTACGGCGGCTATGATTCGCCCGAGCGTATGGCCGCGGAACGGCTGTTCGCGGCTCGGCCCTAGGCTAGAGGCACGCTTCGAGCATCGCCTGGTCGAACCCGTACTGCCGCGCTTTCTCCAGCGTATAGGGGCGCAGGCCCATCGAACGGTATTCACCGATGATCTTGCCGTCGGCGCTCTCGTCGAGATATTCGAACTTGAACAGCTCCTGCGTCACGATGACGGGGCCTTCCATGCCGATGACTTCGGTGATGTTGGTGACGCGGCGCGAGCCATCGCGCAGGCGCTTGACCTGGATGATCAGGTCGACCGAGTCGGCGATCTGCTTGCTGATCGCTTCCTTGGGCATCTTGATGTCGCCCATCATCACCATATTCTCCATACGGCCGAGGCATTCGCGCGGGCTATTGGAGTGGAGCGTGCACATCGATCCGTCGTGGCCGGTGTTCATCGCCGCGAGCAGGTCGAAGCACTCGGACCCACGGATTTCGCCGAGGATGATGCGGTCCGGGCGCATACGCAGCGCGTTCTTGACGAGATCGCGGATGGTGATCTCGCCCTGGCCCTCGAGGTTGGGCGGGCGGGTTTCGAGCGGAAGCCAGTGCGGCTGCTGCAGGCGAAGCTCGGCGGCGTCCTCGATCGTCAGCACGCGTTCGCCGGGGTCGATCATCTTCGAGATGGCGTTGAGCATCGTCGTCTTGCCCGAGCCGGTGCCGCCCGAGACGACGATGTTGAAGCGGCTGGCGCCCGCGATCTTGAGCATCGTCGACATCTTGGTCGACATCGATCCGAAGCCCGCCATCATGTCGAGCGTGATCGGCTTGGCCGAGAATTTACGAATCGAGATCGCCGTTCCCTTGAGACTCAGCGGGGGCACGATGACGTTGACGCGCGAACCGTCTTTCAGGCGGGCGTCGGCCAGCGGCGTGGTCTGATCGACGCGGCGGCCGACCGAGTTGCAGATGCGCTGGGCGATCTGGAACAGATGCTCCTCGTCGCGGAACTGGATGTTGGCGAGCTCGAGCTTGCCCTTGCGCTCGACATAGGTCTGCTCGGGGCCGTTGACCATGATGTCGGTGATCGCCGGATCGGTGAGCAATTCCTCCAGCGGCCCGAGGCCGAGGAGCTCGTCGACCAGTACCTTTTCGAGCGCGAACTGCTCGCGGCGGTTGAGGGTCAGCTTCAGCTCGGCGAGGACTTCGCCGATGATCGGGCGGAATTCCTCGGCCAGCTCGTCCTTGCTGAGCGTGGCGGCGGCTTCGGGATCGACGCGCTCGAGCAGGCGCGGAAGCACCTGTTCCTTGATGCGATGGACCGAGGCTTCGAAGCCTTCCATCCTTGAGGCGCCGGCATCGCCGGACGTCGCCTGGCGCTCGGCCAGGCGGGCGAGGGCGCCGTCGTTGGAATTGGGATGCGCGCCGCCCGCACCTAGCGGGGACGCACCCAGCGGCTCGGGCTCGATCGCCGCGGCGCCGGGAAGGGGAACGCTGTCGAGCGGCGGGAATTGCTCGCCGCCGGCGGGCTCGGCCGGGCGCTGGGCGCCGCCGCCCTGCATCGGCCGCGCCACGCCGAACGCGGGCCGGCCGCTCGTGCCACCCCCCAGTCCGCTGCGTCGACCGAATGCGCTCATCTAAAGACCTTTGACCCCCGTGCGAACTTTGCCCGTCGCCAATGGGTAAGGCCCAAGGTTTGACAATTGACTAACCAATGTGGCGCGATCGTCGCGGCGCTCCCAGACTGCGAGACGGTGCATGCCGTCTTCGAAATAGCGGAAGCGGGCGGTGGCGCGGAGGCGATAGTGCGCCGCGAGCGCCTGTCGCACCAGCGCGGCTGCGGCGGGATTGAGGCGTTCGCGGGGGAGATCGAGGTCGAGCGCGATCACCGCGGGGCGGCGGGCGAGGGCTTCGGCGACTGCCTGGGTCTGCGGAATCCCGATCGCCGGGGCCTCGCCGATCATGTGGAGATGATCGGGGAAGGCGAATTTGCTGACGGTGCAGGCGTTGGCAAGGGCGTAGAGAATCGGGGGACCGCTGAACACGAGCATGCATTCGGTCTGCACCCGCGGCGGGATGGCGGCGCCCAGCGCGGCGGCGTCGCTGCGATCCTCGGCGACGAGCACCCGGTTGAGCAGGATTTGCTGGGTCGCGGGGTAGAAAGCGAACAATGCGAGCGCGAGCTTGCGGTGCGGCGAGAAGGCAAGGAAGCGGCCGCCGGCGATGGTGAGGGGTACCAGCAAAGGCAGCGCATAATGGTGATAGAAATAACCGATCGCGGCGAAGCCGATGGCGGCGGCGATCAGCCAGCCGATCAGGAAGCGGCGCTCCCATAAAGGCGTGGCGGGCGGTTCGGCGGCGTGGCGCTGGCCCGCGAGCGCGGCGAGGGCGAGGGGTCCGAGCGGGGCCAGGGTGAGGAGGAGGAACCAGCCGCTGCGCCAGCTGAACCCGTCGTGGCGCAGCGCCGCCGAGGTGGCGTTGGCGAACCAGAAGGCATCGAGCTGGCCCAGCCACGCATAGACGCCGAGCGCGGTGAGGAACGGCGCGGCACCCAGGACCATCCAGGCGAGCGCGGCGGGGATCGCGCGGGCGGGGCCAGCGGCCTTCCAGATCGCTGCGGTGAGGACGAGCCCGAAGAAGGCCGATTCGAAGATGGCGGTGGTCTTGATCGTCAGCGCGACGCCGCACAATGCCATGGCGGCCGAGGCGCGCAGGAACCCGCGGCGCGTGGCGATCTGGGGGACGGCGTGGATCACCAGCAGCGCGGCGGCGGCCATGGGCAAGTTGTAGAAGAGCGGGGATTGCCCGGACTCGCCGCCCATCGCGCCGGTCCACAGCACATAGAGCGCGCCGCACGCGACGGCGGCGGCCAGCGGCAGGCGGCGGCGGACGTGGAGCGCGATCAGGAAGCCGGTCGCGGCGACGAAGGCGGCGGCGACCAGTTGATATTGCAGGATTCCGTCGCCGCCGAGCAGACGGATGGCGGCGTAGATCAGGAACAGCCCGATCGGCTTGCGGTCCCAGATGTCGACATAGGGCAGGCTCCCGTGGAGCAGGCGATCGCCGGTCAGCAGATAGAATTGCTCGTCATACCCCGCGAACGGATCGCCGAAGAGCGCCGAGCGCAGCAGGAGCGCCAGCAACAGCAAGGCGGCAAACGCGCACAGCAACGGCCGCCGCGCCCATAGGGGCGCGGGCGTGCTGTTCGCGAAGCGGGCAGGCGCATGCGTTGCCATCGCCGCATCGGTGCCCGAACAGGGTTAAGGGGGTGTCAACGCGGGTGGCTTCGCTCGCGGGCGGAGGCGTGGTATCCTGGAGGCGATGGGGAGCGGATCATGCGGCTTGCGATGATGGCGGGCGTGGCTCTGCTGGCGACGGCGATGCCGACGGCGGCGCAGGGCCTGGATCTGGGCTGGATGGCCGGCGACTGGTGCACCGAGGCTCAGAATGGCGAGCAGACATGCGAGCATTGGTCCGCGGAGATTGCGGGGGGCGTCACGGGAAGCTCGTCGACGCGAAAGCGCGGCGTGACGGTCAGCTCCGAGCGGATGGTCATCGATATGTCGCTGGGCAGGCTGACCTTTACCGCGCTGCCGGACGGCGCGACCGCACCGACGCCGTTTCCTTTGGTCTCGCGCACCGCGACCGAACTGGTGTTCGAAAACCGCGCGCACGATTATCCGCAGCGCATCCGATACTGGCGCGACGGCGCGGCGCTGATGGCGGAGATTTCGCTGGCGGACGGTAGCAAGCCGCAGCGCTGGCGTTACACGGCGGCGCAGTAGCGGATGCGCTTGCTGCTGGGGATCGCGATGCTGCTTGCCGCTTCGCCCGCCGCGGCGCGGGAGCGGGGATTGCCGCGCTGGCTGGTGGGGACCTGGTGTCCCGAAACGCTGGCGCCGACGCTGCAGCGTGAGGATTGCAACCGCTGGGTCGCCAAGGGCGGCGGTCTGTCTGCGGACCTGGCGTTCCAGCCGGGCGGTTCGCCCGATGTCGTCATCCAGGCGCGCGTGGAGCTGGTGCGCGGGCGGCTGCGCTACACCGCCGAGCATCGGCATTACCGCAGGCCGGCGTGGCGCGAACGCTATCTGGAAGTGTCGCGGGGACCCGGCGAGATGCTGTTCGCGCGCGAGACCGCGGACGGGCACGAGACGATCCGCTTCGTGCGCGCTGGCGACTGGCTGACGGTCGAGACCGTGGCGCCCGGCAATGCCATGTTTCGCGAGCGCTATGCGCTGCGCCGCTAGCGGTTATGCGCGCGGCGGACCTGGACCATGACCTTGCCGTCCCGGTTATCGACGAAGATGGTGGAATCGGTGAAGTAGAAAGCGAGGGTGATGCTGCCGCCTTTGTCGCTGCGTTCCTGGCGGACGCCTGTCGCGGTCAATTGGCGAACCAGTTCCTTCCGCACCGACAGCGCTTCGTCGCCGGTGAACCGTGCGGTGCAGAGGCCGCGCTCGACACCGATGACCACAGATCCTTGGTCGGTATCGGCGCTGGCGACCTCTAAGCCGGGAATGCTCGCCTGGACCTCGGCTTCCTCGGCGCCACTCCACGGGCGGAAGCCGAACGGCGCGAGCGCGGTGGCATCGTTGATGTCGAAACCGCTCTCGATCACGGGGACGCAGATTGCCAGGACCGACGCGAGCCCGGCGTCCATGATATCGACCTTCTCGGGGGTCTGAGCGGCGGCGGGCGCTGCGCAGGTGAGTCCTCCCACTGCCATGGACAGCAATGCCAAACGCTTCACGGCGCCTATTCCTTCAAAGTCACGGAGACCGCGACGTTGTTTACCCCCGGCTTGGTTCGGATGCTGATCGTGACCGCGCCGACATCAAAGACCTGGTCCTGATAGTTCGGCCCGTCGTGGCGCTCGCTGCGGAAGTTATGGCTTTCCAGCTGCGAGATCAGCTGATCGCGAACCGCGGCGTGGCCGTCGCCGGTGACCAGCGTGTTGCAGGGGCCGTTGGGCGCGCGCCCGACTAGGACATAGCCGTCGGGGAAGCGCATGCCAGCCGCTTCGATGCCGGGCCGGCCACGGCGCATCGTCGTTTCGGTTTCGGCATCCATCGGCTTCAGGCCGTAGCGGGCGAGCGTGGCAGCGTCGTTGAGGTCAAACTTGTCGCGGACGGCGCCGGTGCAGACCAGCAGGATCGCCTGTAGCGAGGTGTCGAGCAGCGTAGGTTCGGCGACCCGCGCCGCGGCGGGCTGGCCGGCGAGCGCAAGCGTGGCAGCGAGGAATAGGGCGGGGCGTATCATGGTGCGTCCGCTATCACGCGGGCTATTGGCTGCATCCCCCCAATTGGGGGAACGGCTCACGCCTTTTCGGCGAGGACCGTCAGGCCGGCGGTGCTGACTTCGGCGAAACCGCCTTCGATCGGGAGCAATTCCGGCTCGCCCTTTTCGGTGCGGTAGATGGCGAGGTTGCCGTCGCGGATCGTCGACATGATCGGCATATGCCCTTCGAGCACGCCGAAATCGCCCTCGGTGCCGGGAACGACGACCATGTACACGTCCTCGGAGCGGACGAGTTTTTCGGGGGTGACGAGTTCGAAGTGCAGCATTTTCTTACCTTACTCCCTCTCCCCTTCAGGGGAGAGGGCTGGGGAGAGGGGGAGTGGGATGCCCTTGATTACAGGCCCGCTCTCCCCGACCCTCTCCCCGCAAGCGGAGAGAGGGAGAAGAAGAAATTACGCTTCCTCGGCCAGCTTCTGGGCCTTGGCGACGGCTTCATCGATGCCGCCGACCATGTAGAAAGCGCTTTCCGGCAGATGGTCGTACTCGCCGTCGACGACGGCCTTGAACGACTTCACCGTATCCTCGATCGCGACGAACTTGCCGGGGATGCCAGTGAAGACCTCGGCGACGTGGAACGGCTGCGACAGGAAGCGCTGGATTTTGCGGGCGCGGGTGACGGTGACCTTATCTTCCTCGGAAAGCTCGTCCATGCCCAGGATCGCGATGATGTCCTGCAGCGCCTTATACTTCTGCAGCGTCTCCTGGACGCGGCGGGCGGTGTCGTAATGCTCCTGGCCGACGACGGCCGGGGTCAGCACGCGCGAGGTCGAATCGAGCGGATCGACCGCCGGGTAGATGCCCAGCTCCGAGATCGCGCGGTTGAGCACGGTGGTTGCGTCCAAATGCGCGAACGACGTTGCCGGCGCCGGATCGGTAAGATCGTCCGCGGGCACGTAGATCGCCTGCACCGACGTGATCGAGCCCTTGTTGGTCGAGGTGATGCGCTCCTGCAACGCGCCCATGTCGGTCGACAGGGTCGGCTGATAGCCCACCGCCGAAGGAATGCGGCCGAGCAGTGCCGACACTTCCGAGCCCGCCTGGGTGAAGCGGAAAATGTTGTCGACGAAGAACAGCACGTCCTGGCCTTCGACGTCGCGGAAATATTCGGCGATGGTCAGGCCCGAGAGCGCGACGCGTGCGCGGGCGCCCGGCGGCTCGTTCATCTGGCCGAACACCAATGCGACCTTGGAGCCCTCGGGCGTCGGGTTGCCGTCGGCGTCCTTGGCGATGACGCCCGCGTCGAGGAACTCGTGATAGAGATCGTTGCCCTCGCGGGTGCGCTCGCCGACGCCCGCGAACACCGAGGTGCCGCCATGGCCCTTGGCGATGTTGTTGATCAGTTCCTGGATGAGCACGGTCTTGCCGACGCCGGCGCCGCCGAACAGGCCGATCTTGCCGCCCTTCGCATAGGGCGCGAGCAAGTCGATCACCTTGATGCCGGTGGCGAGAATGCTGGTCTCGGTCGACTGGTCGACGAACAAAGGCGCAGGCGCGTGGATCGGCGCGGTGTCGGTGTGGCCGACGGGGCCGCGCTCGTCGATCGGCTCGCCGATGACGTTGAGGATGCGACCGAGCGTCATCGGGCCGACGGGGACGCGAATCTGCGAGCCGGTGTCGGTGACGGCCTGGCCGCGGGTCAGGCCCTCGGTCGCGTCCATCGCGATGGTGCGGACGGTGTTCTCGCCGAGATGCTGCGCAACCTCGAGGACGAGCTTGTTACCGTTGTTGCTGGTCTCGAGCGCCGAGAGGATCGCCGGCAGGTTGCCATCGAACGAGACGTCGACGACGGCGCCGATCACCTGGCTGATACGGCCGACGTTGTTGCTGGTCACGGGCGTGGCGGCCATCGTCGACTCAGGCGCGGCTGCCTTGGTGGCGCGCGGCTTGCGGGCGGGCTTCTCGGTGGTCGGGGCTGCGGTTGCCATCTTCTCTTCCTTGGTTCGAACGAGTTCTTAGAGCGCTTCGGCGCCCGAAATGATTTCCACCAGCTCGGTTGTGATCGCCGCCTGGCGCTGGCGGTTGTACACGATGTTCAATTTCTTGATCAGATCGCCGGCGTTGCGCGTGGCGTTGTCCATCGCGGTCATCTTGCTGCCCTGCTCCGACGCGGCATTCTCGCGCATCGCGCGGAACAGCTGGATCGCGAGGTTGCGCGGGAGCAGATCGGCGAGGATTTCCTCTTCGCCGGGCTCATATTCAGGCGGCGTGGTGGACGTGGCGGCGGTGGTGACGGGCACCGCGACGGGAACGATCTGCTGCTCGGTCGGCTCCTGCGTCAGCACCGACTTGAAGGTCGAGTAAAAGAGCGTCGCGATATCATATTCGCCGGCCTGATAGCGGGCGATCAGATCCTCGGCATAGCCGCGCGCATCGGCGAAGCTGAGCTTGCCGAGATCGCCCGGCTCGATGCCATGGACCATCTGGTCGCGGAACGAGCGGTTGAGGACGGCATGGCCCTTCTTGCCGATGGTGTAGATCTTGACCGTCTTGCCCTCGGCGGTCAGCTCCTGCGCGCGCTTGCGGGCGAGACGGGCGATGTTGGTGTTGAACGCGCCGGCCAGCCCCTTGTCGCTGGTCGCGACGACCAGCAGGTGGACCTGGTTCTTGCCGGTGCCGGCCAGCAGCTTCGGCGTCGCATCGTTCACCGTCACCTTGGAGGCGAGCGACGCGACCACGGCTTCGAGACGCTGGGCATAGGGACGCCCGGCTTCGGCCGCCTCCTGCGCACGGCGCAGCTTGGCGGCGGCGACCATCTTCATCGCCTTGGTGATCTTCTGCGTCGACTTCACCGAGCCGATGCGAAGCTTCAGTGCCTTGAGGCTGGCCATTGCCGGTCCTTACGCGAAGGTCTTGGCGAACGCTTCGAGCGCTGCCTTGAGGGCCGCGCGGGTATCGTCGGACAAGTCCTTCGAATCGCGGATCGCCTTCAGCACGCCGGCATGCTCGCTGCGGACATAGGCCAAAGCCGCCTGCTCGTAGCGGACCACGTCCGTCACGGCGACGGCATCGAGGAAGCCGGCGGTGCCCGCGTAGATCGAGACGACCTGCTCCTCGAACGGCATCGGCGAGAACTGGGCCTGCTTGAGCAATTCGGTCAAACGAGCACCACGATTCAGCAGGCGCTGGGTCGAAGCATCGAGGTCCGAACCGAACTGCGCGAACGCGGCCATTTCGCGATACTGGGCGAGCTCGAGCTTGATCGAGCCGGCGACCTTCTTCATCGCCTTGGTCTGCGCCGCCGAGCCGACGCGTGACACCGAGAGGCCGACGTTGATCGCCGGGCGGATGCCCGCGAAGAACAGGTCGGTCTCGAGGAAGATCTGGCCGTCGGTGATCGAGATCACGTTGGTCGGGATGTACGCCGAAACGTCGCCCGCCTGGGTCTCGATGATCGGCAAAGCGGTCAGCGAACCGCCGCCATTCTCGTCGTTCATCTTGGCGGCGCGCTCGAGCAGGCGGCTGTGGAGATAGAAGACGTCGCCCGGATAGGCTTCGCGGCCCGGCGGGCGGCGCAGCAGCAGCGACATCTGCCGATAGGCGACCGCCTGCTTCGAAAGATCGTCGAACACGATCAGCGCGTGCATGCCGTTGTCGCGGAAATACTCGCCCATCGCGGTGCCGGTGTAGGGCGCGAGGAACTGGAGGGGGGCAGGCTCGGAGGCCGTTGCGGCGACGACGATGGAATATTCCATCGCGCCATTCTCTTCCAAGGTGCGGACGAGCTGCGCGACGGTCGAGCGCTTCTGGCCGACGGCGACATAGACGCAGTAGAGCTTGGCCTTCTCGTCGGTGCCCTTATGGGCTTCGCGCTGGTTGATGAAGGTGTCGATCGCGACCGCCGACTTGCCGGTCTGGCGATCGCCGATGATCAGTTCGCGCTGGCCGCGGCCGACGGGGACGAGCGCGTCGAGCGCCTTGAGGCCGGTCTGCATCGGCTCGTGGACCGATTTGCGCGGGATGATGCCCGGCGCCTTCACTTCGACGCGGCTGCGCTGGTCGGTGACGATCGGCCCCTTGCCGTCGATCGGATTGCCGAGGCCATCGACGACGCGGCCGAGCAGGCCCTTGCCGACGGGAACGTCGACGATCGTGCCCGTGCGCTTGACGGTGTCGCCTTCCTTGATCTCCGAGTCCGACCCGAAGATCACGACGCCGACGTTATCTGCCTCGAGGTTGAGCGCCATGCCCTGGATGCCGTTCGAGAATTCGACCATCTCGCCGGCCTGGACATTGTCCAGCCCGTGGATGCGCGCGATGCCGTCGCCGACCGAGAGCACCTGGCCGGTCTCCGAGACCTGGGCCTCGGTGCCGAAGTTGGCGATCTGGTCCTTGATGACCTTGGAGATTTCAGCGGCGCGGATATCCATGAGTGTAGCCTTCAGCCTTTCATCGCGTGAGCGAGAGAATTCAAACGGGTCTTGATCGACGAATCGATCATCTGGGAGCCGATCTTCACGACCAGCCCGCCGAGAAGCGAGGGATCGACCGAAAGATCGACCGTGACGTCGCGGCCGGTGCGCGTGCGCAGCTGCGCCTTCAACGCATCGACCTGAGCGGGGTCAAGCGGATGCGCCGAGACGACTTCGGCGGCGATCTCGCCACGCTGGCGCGCGGCCAGGTCGCGGAACGCGCGGATGATCGCGGGAAGCTGGTTCAGCCGGCGATTGTCCGCGAGCACGCCGAGGAAGTTCGCGGTGGTCGAATCGAGCTCGAGCACGTTCGCGACCGCCGCCACCGCCTTGGCCGCGGCGCCGCGGCCGACCAGCGGGCTGCTGGTCAGCTGTGCGAAGTCAGCCGATTCGGCCAGCGCGGCGCGAACCGTCGCAAGGCTCGCCTCCACGGCGGGAAGCGTTTTTGCATCACGTGCAAGCTCAAACAAAGCGGTGGCGTAGCGTCCGCTTAAGCTGGCCTGGATACCGCCGGAATTCTCCACGCGATCGAGTTCCTCTTGGGAGCAGGAGTGGCCCCATATGAATTGGGGGCAGCACCTCATGAAAAGGGCGCCCCCGATGGGTCGCGGCGCGGTTAGCATCGGAGTTGTTGCGATGCAACCCGACTCTCTGGCCGAGTCGGCCCTCGGCTTGGGATGTTGCGAAAATCCATGTCTGCTGCGACTGTTCGACCGGGCGAGGAATCAAGGGGGACGAGCGATGCGGACGCGAAACTATTTGCTGGCGGCGGTCGCGATCACGGCGGCGGTGCCGGCGCTGGCGGAGACGCTGACCAGCACCGGGCTGTTTCCGGCGCCGGCGCGAGAGGCGGCGATGCTGCGGTCGATCGCGGTCGACCGGCTTGGCGGGCGCGACGGTCAGCAGGTCGGCATGGCGATCGAGCGTGCGCTGGGGCGGACCAACAATCGCGGCATCGCCTGGTTCGAGATGGTCTATGGCGGGCGGCGCGGCGGCGGCGGCAGTGCCGACGGGACGTTGTCGGGGGCGGTCTCGAGCGGGGTCGAGGACAGCTATTACAAGAAGCCGGAGAAGCGCTGCGTCGAGCGCGACGCGGACAAGAAGTGCCTCAAGGAGGAGGAGGTGCAGGTGAACTGCACACGCCGGGTGGCGAATTTGACCGCCGACCTGCGCATCGTCCGCGGCGACGGCCGGATCGTCTATAACGCCACCAAGCCGCTGCGGCAGGAAATCACCTGGTGCCAGGGCCAGAATCCGTCGCGCACCGCCGAGGAGATGATCAATTCGATGGTCGGCGAGATCGCGGAAAGCGTGCGCGGCGACACGGTGCCGCGCACCGAGACCTATCGCATCCGCATCCTCGAAAGCACCAAGGGCGTACCCAAGGACCAGACCAGGCGCTTCAAGGATGTGGTGAAGCTCACTCAGCGCAATCCGGCCCAGGCCTGCCAGGAATGGGCGGCGCTCAACGAGAGCGTGCCCAATCATAGCTCGATCCTGTTCAACCTGGGGCTGTGCGCCGAATCCGCGAACGACCTGCAAGGCGCGCTGAACTGGTACCGCAAGGCGGGTCCGCTGCTCGGCCGGAACAACGATGCCGACAAGGGCGCCCAGCGCGTCCAGCAAAGGATGATCGCCGATGGCGATGCCGCGCGGCGCCGGGGCAGCTGAAAAATGTGGAAATCGACGGTGATGTTCGCGGCGGCGGCGCTGCTAAATACCGCCCACGCGGTGGCGCAGACCGCGAGGACCGCGCAGTTTCGTATCGGCGGGGTCGCGTTCAGTGTGCCTTTGCCCGAGGGCTATTGCGAGCCGACCGGCCGCAACGTCGATGTCGCGCAATTCACCGCGGCGCTGGACGACAAGAATGTGACCGTGCTGTCGCTGTTCCCATGCAACAGCGACGGCGATTCGTCGGACTATTATTTGATCAAGGCGCCCAAGTCGGCGCTGTTCGTCACGCTGACGCGCGAGCAGGTCCTCGCCAGCGTCCGCGCCGAATTCGAGACGCCGGCCTCAAGGAAGCGACCACGCCCGACAAATTGAACGCGGACACCGCCAAGGCCTTTTCCGACGTGACGCGCAAGCCCGTCGACGTCGGCGGCGCGATCGCGCCCGCGGGTATCGACGAAACGTGCGCGTATTTGGCGGGCAACCTGTCGGTCAGCCGGGAACGTGGCCTATTCCAAGGCGGTTGCCGGCTGCATCACCGCCGTCGGCGGGCGGGCGCTGTGCGTCTATCGCTACGGCGAGAGCGGCCCCGGCAAGGTGCGGAGCTATATGCCCTTGGTCAAGGCAATGGCGCTGCCAATCACCGGCGGGCCCGCCGAATAGCAAGCCCGCCGAAGAACGCGTTCATCACCGCGGGCGATTGCCGCCCTGGTTGGTGCGCTGGCCGCCGCTTGCGGGGCCGGCGCCGCGCGGAGCGCCCTGCGACGGGCGGCCGTGCCACTTGCCCTTGGGGCGCGCATAGTTGCGCGGTGCGTCGCCCTGCGGACGATCGGCGCGGGGCGCACCGTCGGCGCGAGGCGCGCCATCGCGGCGGGCTTCGCCGCTGCGCTCATTGGCGGGACGCGCCTGGTGCTGCGCCTGCGGACGGTTGCGGTCGCCCTGGCCGCGCGGACGCTGGCCCTGCATCGCCCGGCCGTTGCGGCCATTGGCTTCGTCGCGGTCCATCGACACCGGCGAGCGAGTCGACTTGATCTTGGCCGATTCGTTGAGGAAGTCGGCGGGCAGATCGCGGACTGCGAGCTTCTGGCGAGTCAGTTTCTCGATATCGCGCAGGAACGGCCGCTCGTCCGAAGCGCAGAAGCTGATCGCGATGCCGGTGGCGCCGGCGCGCGCGGTGCGGCCGATGCGGTGGACGTACTGCTCGGGGACGTTGGGCAACTCGAAGTTGAACACGTGGCTGACGCCGGTGACGTCGATGCCGCGCGCGGCGATATCGGTGGCGACGAGGATCTTGACCTTGCCCGACTTGAACTCGGCGAGCGCGCGTTCGCGCTGCGGCTGGCTCTTGTTGCCGTGGATCGCGTTCGAGGCGATGCCGTTGCCCGCGAGCAATTTCACGACGCGGTCGGCGCCGTGCTTGGTGCGAGTGAAGACCAGGGCGCGCTCGACCGCGGCATCGCGCACCATCATCGTGAGCAGCGCCTGCTTCTCCACCTGCTGGACGAAGGTGACATGCTGATCGACGCGCTCGGCGGTGGTGGCGACCGGGGTCACCTTCACTTCGACGGGATCGTTGCGGATGAACTGGGTGGCGAGATCGCGGATCGACTTGGGCATGGTCGCCGAGAAGAACAGCGACTGGCGCTTGGCCGGCAAGTCGCGGACGATCCGCTTGAGCGCGTGGATGAAGCCGAGGTCCATCATCTGGTCGGCCTCGTCGAGTACCAGGATTTCGAGGTGCGAGAGGATGCAGTGATGGCTGTCCATCAAGTCGACGAGGCGGCCCGGCGTGGCGACGAGGATATCGACGCCGCGCGCCAGATCCTGCTTGTTCTTGTGGAGCGAGGTGCCGCCGAACACAGTCATGACGCTTAAGCCCGTGCCCTTCGAATAGCTGCGCGCGCTCTCGGCGATCTGACTGGCGAGCTCGCGCGTCGGCGCGAGGACGAGCATGCGGCAGCCGCGCGGCTGCGGGCGCTTGCCCGATGCGATCAGGCGGTCGATCGAGGGGAGCATGAACGCGGCGGTCTTGCCGGTGCCGGTCTGGGCGATGCCGAGCAGGTCGCGGCCCTCGAGCAGCGACGGGATCGACTGCGCCTGGATCGGCGTGGCTTCGGTATAGCCCTTGGCGGCAAGCGCGGCGAGCACGGTCTGCGAGAGACCGAGTTGGTTGAATTGCATTGGAAAACCTTAAAATACGGCCGGCGCGCGCACGACAAAAGGCGCGCGAAAGCGGTGTCAAAGCCGCCCATCAAAGCATTGCGTTGATGGGGACCCAAAATGACAACCCGCGTGAATAGGGTAGCCGGGAAATGGACCGAGGCAGAGCCGGGGCGTCGCTGTTACCGAAGTAAGAGAGTTGCCCGATCACGCTGCATGATGCCTCGATGGGCTGTATATGGCAGGATCGCTGCCTTAAGTCAAGGTTCGACGATCTGCAGCAGGTGGACACCATATTCGTTGAGCTGCCGGGCGATCTTGGCAAGGCAGCCATAAGTGGCGTCGCGCGGACGGACGACGCGCAGCGCCGTTCCCGCCGCCGCCCACTGCTTCGCATTGGCGGCCAATTGGCTCTCGGTGAGCGTGCGGTCCGCCAGCCGCACCGCGCAACGGTTCTGGGCTTGCCCGACGACGACGATCTCCTCCTGCTGCGCCTCGCCATCGGACGGCACCGCCGCCGCCGGCGGCACGCGGACAGCGGCCTCGGGAATGGGCACATTGGGAAAGGCCTGTTGCGACAGGATGGAGGGCGTTGCGCGCACGATGGTTGGTGATGCGAGCGTGCCATCGCGATTGACGATCGGGGGCGCCGGGGCGGCGGGCTGCATGGGCTTCACCGGCACGCCGCGCCACAGCATGATGCGGGCGAGCGCCGCGTCGCGAGACTGCAATTGCGCCGCGGTGGCCATGTCTTCGCTCGAGACGTGCGCATTGCGATACGGGTCGGCCCCGTTGCGAAGCGCGGCGACGAACGCCTGTTCCCAGACCCGGCATGCCGTCAGCGCCTGCTCCGCCAGCAGCCGCGCCGGCCGTTCCGATGCCTTGGCGAGCGCCCAGCCCTCGTTCGCCGCGCACGCCTCCCAATTCCGTTCGATCGAGAGCCGGACGATCGCTGCGCGGGACGAATCCAGCATCCACGCGCGATCGGCGACTTTCACGAGCAGGTCACGCCTTTGTCCTTCGAGGTGCAGGCGGGTCTGCGCTATCGTGTCGTCGGGGACGCCCTGGCCTCCCAAACCGGCGAACGCGAGGGAAAGCGCGAGAAAAGCTACTATCGAACTGGGCATCTTCGGAGGCTATCAGCCCATGCACCGGTTTTCCAGCGGCGCGAAGGCATACGCGCTGGCCCGCGCCAAGATTTCGCGCCATGATACCGCTAACAAGATGGGAGAGGGCGATGCGGGGGTTGGCGTTCGCGGCGGTGTTGCTGGTTTCGGCCGGGCTGGCTTCGGCCGGCGCGCAGGCGCAGATCACGCCGCAGCAGGCGGAGATCGTCAAGGACGATCCGGTGGCGGCGCCGCAGCGGCTGGTGCTGGCGGATGTGCCCGAGGCGGCGGGGCCGGCGCGGGATTTGTTCAACGGGCGCGATCTCAGCGGCTGGACGCCGTGGCTCGGCTATGCCGACACGTCGCTGACCTTCAAGCCGCAGACGGTAGCGCCGCTGGGGACGCGCGGGGACAGCGGGGAGATTTTCGCGGTCGAGACGGTGGATGGCGCGCCGGCGATCCGCGCGGGCGGACGCTATTGGGGGAGCCTCGCGACGATCGGGGGCTTTGCCGATTACCATCTGAGCCTGGAGTATAAATGGGGCGGGCTGCGGCCGGGCGAGGCGCGCAACAATGGCGTGGTCTATTTCTCGCACGGCCGCCCCGGCGCGGTGTTCGGCACCTGGATGGCGGGCATGGAGTTCCAGCTCGAGCATGGTTCGAACGGGATGGCGATCCCGATGGGAACCGCGGTGCGCGCCAGGGTGACGATCGCGCAGGATAAAAGCGTGCGCTATCCGTACCGCGTGTTCCGCGTCGGCGGGCGCGAGATCGATCTGGCGAACGGCAATCCGGCGTATAGCGTCGAGCATGCCAATGACGCCGAGAGGCCGGTCGGCGAATGGAACCGCATCGACCTGTATGTGCTCGGCAATCATGCGGTGCAGGTGGTCAACGGCGTGCCGGTGATGGAATTGCGCGACATATCCGAGATCGTCGACGGCAAGCGCGTGCCCCTGACGCACGGGCGGATCCAGCTGCAGGCCGAAGGCGCGGTGATCTGGTTTCGCAATCTGCGGGTGGAGCCGATCCGGGCCTTGCCGCGGGTGGTGGTGGCGCCCTGACCTAAGGCAGCGGCTTGCCATCCTCGCCTACCGGCACGCGCAACGGCTTGCCCTGATCGGTGACGAAGGCGCTGACGACGCGCGCGGTTTCGGAGCCGATGTTCCTGGCGGCGTGGGGCGTGCCGCGCGGGATCATCGTGCTGTCGCCGGCGTGCTTGATCAGCACTTTCGCATCCATGCGAAATTCGATCGTGCCGGTGACGACATAGGCCATTTCGACACCCGGGTGGACATGGAGCGGCAGGCCTTGCCCCGGCGCATAATTGGCGCCGCGCAACTGCACCTGCTGGGGCGCGGCATCGGCGGGAATATCGTAGCGCAGATCGGGCGGCGGCGGGAGCGAATCCTGCCCCAGCATCGGTGTGGCGGCGAGAAGGAGCGTGAGAAGGATCAGGCGCATGGCGCGTGGTGGCGCGCTCAGCCGTCGTGCGCAAGCGCCGCCGGGTCCGCGACATAATCGCGCTCGCGATATTCGAACCAGTCGAAATCGGCGGGGTGGCCGGCGCCGGACATATCCTGGCAGGCCATGCCGATGAACGCGCCGGTGAAATTGGGCTGACCGGGGGCGGTGGCTTCGTCGGAGAGGATCGAGGCGTCGAGGATTTCGGGGAGCCATGTCCAGTCCATGCCTTCCACGCGATACGCGAAGCGGAGGCGTTCGTGGTCGACTTCGGCGCGCAGTTCGATGCGGCCTTCGGGAATCGGAATCGGCGTGGTGAAAGCGTCAGCCTGCGGCGAGTCGGGGAGCGCGGACATCACCCGGAGGTGGCGGCCGACCTGCGCGTCGTGGCTGACGTGGAGGTAGTGAAATTTGGCGCTGTTGTAATAGGCGACGAGACCCGCGGCTTGCTGAAAATGCTCGGGGGCGAAGTCCATCGCGCAGGACGCCGAGTAGCAAAAAGCCTGCTGCCGGCGGGCGACGAGCGCCTGGGTGAACAGGCTGCCGATCGTCTCGCGGCCGTAGAGGCGCAGGTGGCCGGGACGTGCGGTGAGGCTGAAGATGCGATCCGGCTCGGGAGTGCGCAGCCATTGGAAGTCGATCGGCAATTCGGGGCTGTCGAAGTCGGCGCGGGCGGGGGCCGCGGGCCAGGGGGCGGCGGGCAGATCGGGCGCGTCGGCGGCGAGCGCGGGCATCGCGTCCTGGTGCATCGTGTATAGCCATCCGTCATGGGTCCAGCCCATCGGCTGGATCGCGGTCTCGCGGCCCATCACGCAGCGGCCCCGGTTCCGTAAGGGGCGGCCGCAGAGATAGACCATATAGGTGTCGCCGTCCTGCGTCTCGACCAGATCGGCATGGCCGGCGCGCTGGAGCGGGGCGTCCGGGCGGTTGCGGCTGGTAAGGATCTGCAAGTCGGGGTGGAGTTCGTAGGGACCGAGCAGGTCGCGCGAGCGGGCCATGGTGACGGCGTGGTTCCAGCCGGTGCCGCCCTCCGCGGTGAGCAAATAGTAATATCCCTCGCGCTTGTAGAGGTGCGGGGCTTCGGTGAGGCCCAATGCGGTGCCGGGGAAGATCATGTGGCGCTCGCCGGTCAGCGCCTGCTTCTCGGGCGAATATTCCTGCAGGACGATGCCGGCGAAGCGGTTGGCGCCGGGGCGGTGGTCCCAGAGCTGGTTGAGCAAATATTTGCGGCCGTCTTCGTCGTGGAACAGCGAGGGATCGAAGCCGCTGCTGTTGAGGTGGATGGGATCGGACCAGTCGCCATCAATGGTGGCGCAGGTGACGAGATAATTGTGGAAATCGCGCAGGCTCGCGCCCGATGCGCCGCCGGTGGTGGTGCGGCCGTAGCGCTTCACGTCGGTATAGATCAGGTGGAATTTGTCGCCATCGTGGGTGAGGCAGGGGGCCCAGACGCCGCAACTGTCGGGGTCGCCGCGCATGTCGAGCTGGGCGGCGCGGACGAGCGGGCGGGTCAGCAGGCGCCAGTTCACCAGGTCGCGGCTGTGGTGGATCTGCACGCCGGGAAACCATTCGAAGGTCGAGGTGGCGATATAATAATCGTCGGCCACCCGGACGATCGAGGGGTCGGGATTGAAGCCCTTGAGGATCGGATTGCGGATCATGCGGTGGCGGGTCCCTGGCGGCGTGCACGGATTTCGATGGCGATTCCGAGGATGAGGAGCAGCAAACCGAAGCCGAAACCGACATAGCCCGCAACCCCCGCCGCGCCGATGCCGGAGCCGAACCAGAGATAGGCCGATGCGCCGCCGCCGAGCAGGATCGGGATGATGCCGCTCTCTCGTCCCTGATCCTCGCCGGGCTTGCGCACCAAAGTCCACAGCACCGCAGCGGCGACGAGGTCGAATACCGACAGCGCGACGAAGAACGGCTCGAAGCCGATTTTGGTGACGAGCGCGCCGATCAGCAACGTGAAGATCATCACCCCGAGATTGGCCATCGTCCCGGCCATCCCCGCGACGGTGCCGAGCTCGCTGCGGCGGAACAGGTCGCTGCCCATGGTGATGCACGTGACCGACAGCGTCTGGTGCGCGAAGGCGCCGAGGCTGAGCAGCGCGACGGCCGCGGTGGCGCTCGACACCGAGCCGACGAACATCATGCTCGTCATCAGCAACGCGCCGAGCGTGAAGGTCCAGCGGCGCGCGTCGATCAGCGCAATGCCGCGGCGTTCGAGCCAGAGCACGACGACGGGCCCGAACAGGCAGCCGAGATCGGCGGCGACGAAGGGGACGATGATCGCCAGCGCGAGGCTTTTGAGATCGAGCCCGCGCGCGTCGTGCAGGTAGAGCGGCAGCCAGAAGGTCAGCGTCGCCCAGGTCGGGTCCGCCAGGAAACGCGGGATGGCGATGCCCCAGAAATTGCGGCGGCCGAGCAGCGAGAGGATTGCGGGGCGCGCGCCCGCATCGGCCTTGACGTGCGCCTCCTGTCCCTCCTCGATCAGCGCGCGTTCCTCGGGCGAGAGATCGGGGTGCGTCTCGGGCGTGCGGTACCAGCGCAGCCAGAGCAGCACCCACAGCAAAGCGAGCACGCCCGCGACATAAAAGGCCGCGCGCCAGTTCCACCAGACGATCGCAAAGGCCACCAGCGGCCCGGCGAGCGCGATGCCCGCCGACGCGCCGAGATTGTAGATGCCGCCCGCAAGGCCGCGCTCCTTCGCGGGAAACCATTCGGAAACGACCTTCAGCCCCAGCGTGTGCGAGGTGCCCTCCGCAAAGCCCAGCGGCGCGCGCAGCGCGGCGAGGCCCACCCAGCTGGTCACCAGCCCGTGCGCGGCGATCAGCACTGCCCAGGCGGCGGCGAACAGCGCCATGCCGATCCGCAATCCGATGCGGTCGAGAATATACCCCACTACCGGCTGGAGCATGATGAACGCCTGAAAGATGCCGGTGACCCAGCTGTACTGCTCCTTGGTCATCGGCACGTCGGCGCTGAAGCTGTCGGTGGCGACCGCGACGCCGAGCGTCTGGCGGACGAGATAGTTGAGGATGGTGCCGAGCATCACGATGGTGATGATCCACCAGCGCAAGGCGCGCGTGCGTTGCCAGAAACTCATCGCCCTCTCCCTGCGCAGGCGCTTGCCTGTTAGCGGTAACGGTGGCTCAAGCGGGGGGCGGGGTCAAGGCGACGATAGTCGTGGTACCGTGCGCGCCGCTGGCGGGTTGCTGCGGGCGCGGGGACACCTGCTCCCTGGACGCAGCACTTTGAACGCAAGCGATGGGATGTGAGCGCGTGCGGCACGGCCTATATCCCCCCCCATGAGCAGCCCGACCCTCACCGATGAAGCCGCATGGGCGGCGTTCGAAGCCCGTGACCGCGCTTTCGACGGGCGCATCGTCGGGGCCGTCACCACCACGCGCATCTATTGCAAGCCGAGTTGCCCCGCGCGGCGGCCCAGGCGCGAGCATGTCGTGTTCTACGCGGATGCCGAAGCCGCGCGGGCGACGGGATATCGCGCCTGCCTGCGCTGCAAGCCCGACGAGGTCGGGCGCGACCGCGTGGCGGTGGCCAGGGCGGTGGCGCTGATCGAAGGTTCGGACGAGGGAATCGATCTCGGGGAACTGGCGCTGCGGGTCGGCTATGCGCCGCACCATTTCCACCGCCTGTTCAAGCGCGCGACCGGGGTGACGCCGGCGGCCTATGCGCGGGGCCTCAGGGCCCGGCGCGCGGCGCAGGCGTTGCTCGACGAAGATAGCGTGACCGGGGCGATCTACGAGGCAGGCTATTCCGCGCCGAGCCGCTTCTACGAGACCGCCAATGCGCGGCTGGGGATGACGCCCTCCGCCTGGAAGCGCGGCGGCGCGGGGGTGACGATCCGCTGGACGATCGCCGAGACCAGCCTTGGGCCCCTGCTGATCGCCGCGACCGACAAGGGCCTGTGCCGGGTGGCTTTCGACGAGGACCAGTTCGCGCTGGCGACGCGCTTTCCGGCGGCGGAGATCGTCGGCGGCGGCGCCGCGCTGGCCGCGCTGGCGGCGCGGGTGGTGCGCGAAGTCGAGACGCCCGGGCGCGACATGGACCTGCCGATCGACGTGCGGGGGACGGCGTTCCAGGAAGCGGTATGGCAGGCGCTGCGCGCGATCCCGGCGGGCGAGACGCTCAGCTATGCCCAACTTGCGGCGAGCGTGGGCAATCCCAAAGCGGTGCGCGCGGTGGGCACGGCGTGCGGCTCCAATCCGGTCGCGGTGCTGGTGCCGTGCCACCGCGTCCAGCGCGGCGATGGCCGGATCGGCGGATACGCCTATGGGGTGGACCGCAAGGTCGCGCTGCGGAAGCGCGAGGGCAACTAAAAAGCCCCTCCCCTGAAGGGGAGGGGCTCAAGTGTCACCGCCGCTCGCTCGGCCCGCCGCGATAGCCGCCCTGGCGCTCCAGCATCCAGCCGGGATACTCCGCCGGCAGCTTGCTCGCCGCATCCAGCCGCGCCAGTTCGTCGGGCGTGAATTCCACCTCGACCGAGGCGAGATTATCCGCCAACTGCTCCGGCCGCTTGGCGCCGATGATCACCGTCGAGACCGCCGGCTGATACAGCAGCCACGCCAGTGCCAACTGCGCCACCGAGCGGCCCTTGGCCTCCGCCATTTCGCGCAGCACGTCGATGATGTCGAAGCCGCGCGCCTTGTCCACCGGGGGAAAATCGAAATTGGCGCGGCGGCCTTCGCCTTCGCCCTCGCGGGTGAATTTGCCCGACAGGAAGCCGCCGGCGAGCGGGCTCCATACCATCAGCCCGACGCCTTCGGACTTGAGCATCGGGATCACCTCGCGCTCCAGGTCGCGGCCGGCGATGGTGTAATAGGATTGCAGCGAGGTAATCGGGGCAAGGCCCTTGCGCTCGGTAATGCCGACCGCCTTGGCGACCTGCCACGCCGCCCAGTTCGACAGGCCGACATAGCGGACCAGCCCGCGCTGGACGAGATTGTCGAGCGCGCCCAGCGTTTCCTCGATCGGCGTGGCGGCGTCCCAGCCGTGGATCTGGTAGAGGTCGATATGGTCGGTCTGGAGGCGCTTGAGGCTCTCCTCGACTTGCGCGAGGATGTGGCCGCGCGATCCGCCCGCGCCGTTGACGCCGGGGTGCATCCGGCCGAGCGCCTTGGTGGCGACGACGACTTCGTTGCGGTTGACGCCCAGATTCCTCAGCGACTGGCCGAGGATCTGCTCCGAGCGCCCGTCCGAATAGATGTTGGCGGTGTCGATGAAGTTGATGCCGCCGTCGATCGATGCCTTGACCAGGGCATCGGCCTCGTCCTGCTCGAGCCGGCCGATCTTGCCCCATATCCCCGCGTCGCCGCCGCCGAAGGTCATCGTGCCGAGGCAGAGTTCGGAGACGATCAGGCCGGTGCGGCCGAGGTTGTTGTAGCGCATGGGGATACTCCGCGCCGCGAGGGTGCGGCGGGACACAGATGTGGTCGCGCGGGTGCGCAGACAATCCCCGGAATGCGATGATACGCGTAACATTACCGGCGCCGATGCAATCGTGAAAACGGCCAAATCCACATTGATTCGACCGGGTCCGCAGCGCCGCCAGCCAACTCAGACAAATTGTGCGCACGCACAAATCACGTCGCTGCATTGCGGTAAACGACTGGTGTGTAACGGCAATTTTCGTGTTCAAATGTATGAGTTGACACTAACTCAGACCAGGCATAGCCCTCATGTGACCGCTAACATCGCGCAGGGCGATGAAGCGGAATGCCCGTGAAGAGGCATCAAATGGAGGGGACATTCAATGACGCGTATCTCACGCCCGTTTTCCGCGCGCCGCGCCTTTATCGCTGGCGCCGTGCTGCTGGCAGGGACGGCTTGGCCCGCGCTCGCCGCCTCCGCCGATCCGACCGCCGATCCCGTTGCCGCGGCGCGAGCGGCGCAGGATGAGCCCACCGCCGCCGGCGAGGACGAGGAACCCGCCATCGTCGTCAAGGGCTATCGCGGCTCGCTGCTGAGCTCGACCAACGCCAAGCGCGAATCCACCGGCTTTAGCGATTCGATCTTCGCCGAGGATATCGGCAAGTTCCCCGACACCAACATCGCCGAATCGTTCAACCGCATTCCCGGCGTGACCATCGCCCGCGAGACCACCGGCGAAGGCCTGAACGTCACGATCCGCGGCCTCGGCACCAACTTCACCCGCGTGCTGCTGAACGGCGCGCCGGTCGCGGTGGCATCGACGGGGCGCACCGATTCGCAGAACACCAACCGCGAGGTCGATCTCGACATCTTCCCGACCGAATTGTTCAGCCATCTGACCGTCAACAAGAGCGCGATGGCGAGCATGGTCGAGGGCGGCGCCGCCGGCACGGTCAACATGCGCAGCGCGCGTCCGTTCGACAATCCGGGCTTCCATCTGACCTATTCGGGGCAGGGCGCCAACAACACCGTCGCCGACAAATGGGGCTATCGCGGGTCGGCTTTGCTCAGCTGGACCTCGGGCGATTTCGGCATCCTCGTCGGCGCATCGGGCGTGCGCAACCAGACGCGGGTCAAGGGCTATGAGACGATCGGCCTCAGCAACCTCAATCTCAGCGCGGCGCAGTGCGGCGCGGCGAGCGGCTGCAACCCCACCGGCGGCGGCAATATCGCGGTGCCGGCGACCGTGCCCGCCAACGCCGGCAACGGGCTGACCACCGGCGCGACCGTCGACGCGGCGTTCCTGCTGGCGAACAATCCGGGCGCGACGATCTCGCAGCTCGACAACGGCCTGCTGCCGCGGCTTGGCCGCCCCTCGGACGAGTTCGGCCCGCGCGAGCGCTACAACTTCATCGGCAGCCTCGAATGGCGCCCGAGCGATGCGATGCATTTCTACGTCGACGCCATGTACGGCAACAAGCACAACGGCCTGACCCGCATCGACATGAACTGGGTGGGCCGCAACGGATCGGTGATCCCGCTCAACACCAGCTATGACCGCGCCGATTGCAGCAACGGCTGCGTCGTCGAAAAGGGCACCTATGCCAACGCCCAATTCTTCCTCGAATATCGTCCGCACATCGAGGACACCGATTTCTGGGGCATCAACCCCGGGCTGGAGTGGGACATCACCGGCAATCTGAAGTTCGACGTCCAGGGCAATTACACCCGGAGCAATTTCCACCGCGAATCGCCGACGGTGCTGGTCATCACGCCCGCAAGCTCGGGCATCACCGTCACCTATGACGCGACGGTGGGGTCGGTCCCGTCGATCACCAGCAACGTCGATCTCAACAATCCGGCGAACTTCGTCTGGAACGGCGGGCGCGTGAACATCCAGGACGAGCGCCGCCGCACCATCACCAAGGGCGTGCGCGGCAATCTGACCTGGGGCGACGAGAATCTCAACCTGCACGTCGGCGCCTCCTATGACGACGTCCAGCGCCGCATTCGCGGCTATGACAACAGCCAAGCGTTCCAGAACGCGGTATGCGGCAACCGGCCGAGCGTGTTCCTGCCCGGCCCCAACACCCAGCCAGCCTGCCAGGGCCTGAATGCGCCGGGAACCGCCGCGCAGGCCAATGCCGCCGCGATCGCGGCGGGCTTCCCGGTGCCGACCACGCCCTATTATTCGGCCTATCCGGCCTATGGCACCGGCTTTACCGCGGGCGCGGCGGGCCCGGTCACCTATCTCGGCTCGCTGATTCCGCAGGCTTCGCTGGCCAACTATCTGATGCCGGGGCCGAGCGGGTTCGTCACCGTCGATTGGGAGAAGTTCAAGACCGCGTCCAACTATGACGCGTTCCACGATGCCGCGCCCGAGGGTACCGGCACCAACACCGGCGCCAGCGCGGGCTTCGTCCGCGAAAAGGTCACCGGAGCCTATGCCGAGGTCAACGGCGACCAGATCGTCGCGGGCAATTCGCTGCGCTTCAACGTGGGGCTGCGCTGGGTGCATACGCAGCAGCAGATCGGCGGCTTCGTGTCGGTCAGCGATCCGCGCAACGCCGCCGATCCCGATGGCGCGGGGCCGCTGCCGGCGGGCTGCCCGGGGACCGGCAACGTCCGCGACGGCTCCTGCTATCCCAACACCAACAATTTCGTATTCACCGCCAACAGCTACGACAATTGGCTGCCGTCGGCGAACGCCGCGTACAACCTCTCCGAGCATGCGGTCGTTCGCGTCGCGGCGTCGCGGACGATGACCCGGCCCAATCCGAACGCGATGCTGCCAGGTGTCAACTTCAGCTCGCCTTCTGCCGATGTCGGCAGCCGCGGCAATCCCGCGCTGTCGCCGTTCCTCTCGACCAACCTCGATCTCGGCTTCGAATATTACACCGGCGGCGAAGGCTATATCGGCTTCGCGGCGTTCCGGAAGGCGGTGACCGGCTTCACCCAGAACGGCACCACGACGCTCCCGTTCGCCTCGCTGGCGCAATACGGCATTACCTATGACACGCTTTCTCCCACCCAACAGGCCGCGATCACCTCGCGCGGCGGACCGACCACCGCGACGGTCCAGCTGACCCAGCAGGTCAACGCGACCGGCACGCTCAAGGTCAACGGACTCGAGCTCAACTGGGTGCAGCCGCTCGACTTCCTGCTCGGCAAATATGTCGGGCTGAACGGCTTCGGCTTCAGCGCGAACCTGACGCTGATCGATCAGGCGGGCTCGGGATCGGCACCCGCGATCGCAGTGGGCGTGTCGCCGGTGACGTATAACGTGACGGCCTATTACGAGAACCACGGGATCACTGCCCGCCTCTCGAACACCTACACCCGCGGATCGCAATCGACGCTGGCCAACCAGAACGGCATCACCGCCGCCGCGCTGTTCAACGACGATTACCGCCAGTGGGACCTCTCCTCGAGCCTCGATCTCGCCGAGATAACCGGCACCAGGGCGATGCCCGAGCTGACCTTCGATGTGATCAACATCTTCAACGAAGAGCAGCGCAGCTACTTCCAGTTCCCGAACGCAACCTACACGTCCTACAAGCCGGGAACGACCTTCCTGGTCGGCCTGCGCGGACGGTTCTGACCCGGTTCGATAAGGGGGGCGGCGGTCGGGCAACCGGGCGCCGCTGTTTTTTTGCGCGCGGCTGGGGTAGCGGGACGGGATGAACAGCGCTCCCGTCATCGCCGGACTCGAACTGGGCGGCACCAAATGCGTGGCCGTGCTGGCGGGCGGGCCGGACGACGTCCGCGCGCGCCAGACCGTGCCGACCACCGATCCGGTGACGACGCTGGCGGCGCTGGAGGCGGTGCTCGACGGCTGGGACTTCGACGCGATCGGGATCGCCAGCTTCGGGCCGCTCGAGCTCGACCCGGCGATGCCCGATTACGGATCGATCACCGCGACCACCAAGCCGGGCTGGACCGGCACCGATCTGTTGCGGCGGCTGGGGGGTCGGTACAACAAGCCGATCGCGATCCAGACCGACGTCAACGGCGCGGCGCTGGCCGAAGCGCGCTGGGGCGCCGCGCAGGGGCTGCGCAGCCATGCCTATATCACCATCGGAACCGGCGTCGGCGTGGGGCTGGTGACCGGCGGGCGGCCGGTGCAGGGCATGGCGCACGGCGAGGCCGGACATATGCGGGTGCCGCGCGCGGCTGGGGACAGCTATCCGGGGTGGTGCCCGTTCCACGGCGATTGCGTCGAGGGGCTGATCGCGGGGCCGGCGCTGGCGGCGCGGTTCGGCGTGGCCGGGGATCAATTGCCCGACGACGGGCCGCAGTGGGATTTGTTCGTCCATGATCTGTGCGGAATGCTGCACAATCTGGTGGTCGGCTTCGCGCCCGAGCGGATCGCGATCGGCGGCGGGGTGATTACGACGCGCGAATATCTGTTCCCAATGCTGCGGGCGCGGCTGACCGAGAGCATCGGCGGATACGGTTCGTTCGCCGGATTGGATATGGACGCGCTGGTTGGCCCGCCGGCGCTTGGCGCGATGGCAGGGCCGCTCGGGGCGGTAGCAATGGGGCTGGATGCCCTGGGCGCCTGATTACGGGAAGGTCGCGCCCTGCGTCGCGCCGTGGCGGGTTTCGGCGTCATACGCAATGTCGTGCGCGGTGAACCGGGCAAGCACCGCTTTCGCCGCTTCCGAGGCATGCGCGCAATCGCTGCCCTGGATCGCCGCCAGGATTTCGCCGCGATGGGCATAGGGATAGCTGGCATGTCCCGCCTCGTGCCTGCGCAGCGCGGCGTAATAGCGTGCCCATTGCGCGCGTAATGAGGAGGCGAGGCGCTCGGGGTCGGCGAGCCGGGGGAGCCGCACTTCCGCATTGTAGGTGAGCTTTGTGCTGGCCAGGTCGCACGTGCCGCTGTTGCGATCGACGGCCCACCGCCACTTGAAGTGCCAAGTGGTGGAGGCATCATAGTGTCGCGTATCGCCGCGGCCCGCGTTGATCGCGCGGCGGATTTCCGCGGTGCTGTCGCCGCTGACGTCGTAATAGAGGAACTGGACGTTCGGGATGCCCGCGAAGGGGTCCGTCGTCTCGGGCGCCTCCGCCGGCGGCTTGCAGGCGGTAAGGGTGGCCGTCGCCGCCAGCAGGCCGAACAAGGCGGGGAATCGCATGGCTCAGATCACCGCCATCTCGACCTTGTAATGGTGCCACGCGAAGATTGCCGCCGCGCCCCGGTGCGGGCGCCATGCCTCGGCCCATTCGCGGAGTTGCTTCTCGCTCGGGCGGTCGGCGTGGCCGAGCATCCGGCCGATCTCGATCTGGACCGCGAGATCGCCGGCGGGCCAGACGTCGGCGCGGCCCTCGGCGAACAGCAGGTATATTTCCGCCGACCAGCGGCCGATGCCCTTGATCGCGGTCAGCGCGGCGATCGCCGCCTCGTCGTCCTCGGGCAGGTTGGCGAGATCGAGGCGGCCGCTGGTGACTTCCTCGGCAAGGCTGCGGGCGTAGCTGGCCTTTTGGCGCGAGAGGCCCGCGGCGCGCAGCGTCTCGTCCGAGGCGGCGGCGACGATGGCGGGGTTGGTGAGGTCGCCGAGGGCGGCGGCGAGCTTGTTCCAGATCGAGGCCGCGGCGGCGACGCTGACCTGCTGGCCGACGATGGTGCGCAGCAGGGTCTCGTAGCCCGGCTCGCGGATGCGCGGCTCGGGATAGCCGGCGCGGGCGAGCCCGGCGGCGAATGCCGGCTCGAGCGTGGCGAGCGCGTCGATCGCGCCGCGAATCTGATCGGCGCTCAGGCCCATGCGCACTTTCCTTGAAACGGGGCGGGATCGGCGGCATGGACGCCGCCGAAGGAGATTTTCATGCCCAAGCTTATCGTCGTGACCAGAGAAGGGGAAGAACGCGCGGTCGATGGCGAAGCGGGCCTGAGCGTGATGGAAGTGATCCGCGACAACGGGTTCGACGAATTGCTGGCTTTGTGCGGCGGCTGCTGCAGTTGCGCCACCTGCCACGTGCATGTCGATCCGGAATTTGCGGCCAAACTGCCGCCGATCAGCGAGGACGAGGACGATCTGCTGGAAAGCTCGTCCGAGCGCGATGCGAACTCGCGGCTTTCGTGCCAGATCCCGTTTACGGATGCGCTGGACGGGCTGCGGGTCACGATCGCGGCGGAGGATTGAGGCTTCTAGCCCGCCCATTCAGGGGAGGGGCTAAGTAGCTAAATCCCAACCACCTTCAGCACCGCCATCGGCGCGTCCTTGGTGCGCGGGCTCACCTTCCAGGTGATCACGGTGTTCGATCCCACCGTCTCGGCGCCTTCCTCGTTATTCTGGCTGATGACCTGCGCATCGGTGGTGAGGGTGAAGGTGCCGCTGAGCTTGCTCGCGCCCTCGCCCTGATCGCCGAGCGGCATCCCCATGCCCATCTGCGAAGTATCCTGCTTGGCATAGCCCGGCGCCTTGACGCGGACGTTGTCCTTGCCGCGCAGCTCGATCGCGACCCAGGGGAAGACCATCGCCGCATCCTCGTTGAACGGATAGACGAAATTGTGGGTCAGCGTGCCCGAGATGGCATAATCGACGTAGAACAGCCCGTCGCCGCGATATTCGACGCTGCGATAGCCCGCTTCCTTGGCCAATTGGACCGCGAGATCGCGATATTCGGCGTCCTTTGCGGCCTTTTTCCGCGCCTCCTCGGCGGCGGTCTCGGCGGGCGTCTTCTCAGGCGCGTCGCCATCCTCGGGCTTGGCCTCGGTCTTGTCGTCGCCGTCCTCGTGCGGAGTGACCTTCATGTCGCCCATGCCGTCGCCCAGTCCTTTGAGGTCGATCGCGACCACTTCGCCCTTGTAAGTGAAGGTGAAGGTACGATCCTTGTGGATCGTCAGCGTCGAATCGAACTTGCCGGGCGTGAACAGGCAGGCGGCGAGCGCCAGCGGGAGAAGGAGCGCAAGCGCGCGGAGCCAATGCTTCATGCCAAGATCCTCCCGGTTCAGCCCCGCACCGCCACCGCATAGAGCGCGATCGCGGCGGCATTCGATACGTTCAGGCTCTCGACTTTAGGCCCGATCGGCAGCCGCGCAAGCGCGTCGCAATGCGTTTCGGTATTCTGGCGCATGCCCTCGCCCTCGGCGCCGAGCACCGCATCGCCTTGGTGCTCGGCGC
>Ga0247811_1000060_pt1 | contig 39631 bp, 21 predicted proteins | sample UWRJL134311R1_FD_189018 | JGI IMG/M metagenome (GOLD analysis project Ga0247811, IMG submission 189018) | Plant litter microbial communities from Arlington Agricultural Research Station in Wisconsin, United States - UWRJ-L134-311R-1 | ecosystem: Environmental > Terrestrial > Plant litter >...
TCAATTTAAAGCATTGAGTTCTGTTGCCGGTTTTGAAAAAGTGAAATTCTTCCGTCCGGGTTATGCAATCGAATATGATTATTTCCCGCCAACACAATTGAAACATACTTTGGAAACAAAGTTAGTGGAAGGTTTATATTTTGCAGGACAAATAAACGGAACAACAGGATATGAAGAAGCAGCTTCGCAAGGTTTGATGGCCGGAATAAATGCGCATTTAAAAGTGCATGAAAAAGCGCCATTAATTTTGAAACGTGATGAAGCGTATATTGGAGTATTGATTGATGATTTGATTACGAAAGGAACAGAAGAGCCTTATCGAATGTTTACGTCGAGAGCAGAATACAGAACATTGTTGCGACAAGATAATGCCGATTTTAGACTAACGCCAATGTCGCACGAAATTGGTTTGGCATCTGAAGCACGTTTACGCCGAATGGAAAAGAAATTAAACGAATCTGAAAAGATGGTTGCGTTCTTCAAAGAAACAAGTGTTTCGGTTGCAGAAACAAATCCGATTTTAGTAGCTAAAGAAACAGCTCCAATTACGCAAGGTGATAAAATGTTTAAAGTTTTTTCACGTCCGCAGATTGATTTGGAAGATATGATGAAATTTGAGAAAGTAAAAGAGTACATTGAAGCAAATGATGTGGATCAGGAAATTTTAGAGCAGGCCGAAATTCAGGTTAAATATTCTGGGTACATCGAAAAAGAGCGAAACAACGCTGATAAGCTGACTCGTTTAGAAGAAGTGAAAATTCCGGAAAATTTCGATTACAACAAAATCAAATCAATGTCGATTGAAGCTAAACAAAAATTGAGCAAGATTCGTCCTGTAACAATTTCGCAGGCTTCAAGAATAAGCGGCGTATCACCAAGTGATATTTCGGTTTTGTTGATTTATATGGGAAGATAAAAAAGTTTATTTTGTTTCAGGTTTCAGGTTTCAAGTTGTTGGAGCTTGAAACCTGAAACTTTATTTTTGATTAAACCTGAAACTTGAAACAAAAAAACTTGAAACAAAAGTAAATTGTTCCACGTGAAACTATTTTAATAATCTGAAATGTAAACTCTGAAATCTAAAATTCATTATTCATGAAGATTATAGAAAAATCAATTTTATCAGTAGAAGAAAAGGAAGTTTTACGTGAACTTTGGAATCAGGAATATCCGGCAAGATTGTATTTGAAAAACCTGGAAAATTTTGATTCGTATTTAAACGGTCTTTCAAATACAAAACATTATTTGCTGTTTGATGATTCAAAAAAAATCATTGGCTGGACTTTTACTTTTTTTAGAGAAGAAGAAAATTGGTTTGCAATAATTCTGGATTCTAAAATACAAGGAAAAGGAAATGGATCTCTTTTGATTAATGAAATAAAAAAGAATAATGAAAGTTTGAATGGATGGGTGATCGATCAGGAAAGCGAATTAAAACAAAACAAAGAATTTTATAAATCCCCGATGCAGTTTTATATAAAACAAGATTTTACAATTTGTTCTGAAATAAGGCTTGAAAACGAAAAAATGTCGGCTGTAAAAATAAATTGGAAACAATAAAATAAATAAAAAACATAACCCTAAAAGCTTCAATCATGCTTTTAGGGTTTGCTGTAAAATTAAACCAAAATACCTTTAATTAAAAAATGGACGTTTTAAACAAAAAACATTTTCTTACTGTAAAAGACCATTCTGTTTCTAAAGAAATTTTCGAATTGTATTACGATGAAACTTTAGACATGTTGATTACATCTCCGCAGCCTGATTTGCAAAATTTAGGAAGATATTACGAAAGTGAAGATTATATTTCGCATACAGATAACAAACGTTCCTTATTTGAAAAAGCCTATCATTTTGTAAAAAATATTGCTTTAAAAAATAAATTGAATTTAATCAACAGAGAACAATCTCAAAAAGGAAAAATTTTAGACATTGGTGCCGGAACCGGAGATTTTTTGTTGACGGCAAAAAATGACGGCTGGGAAACGGTTGGAGTTGAACCAAGCGAGAGAGCAAAAAATATTGCGATCCAAAAAGGAATTTCATTTGTAGATGAAATCAGTCAGCTTGAAAATAATTCTTTTGACGTCATTACGATGTGGCACGTTTTAGAACATGTTCCAAATTTAGAATTGCAAATTCAGGAATTGAAACGTTTACTAAAACCAACTGGAACATTAATTGTTGCGGTTCCAAATTTTAAATCCTACGACGCAAAATATTATAATGAGTTTTGGGCCGCTTTTGATGTGCCGATTCATTTTTGGCATTTCTCAAAAAAAGCCATTCAGTCGCTTTTTGAAAAAGTAGATATGAAATTGGAAAAAGTGCTTCCAATGAAATTTGATTCTTTTTACGTGAGTCTTTTGTCTGAAAAATACAAAACCGGAAAAATGAATTATATCAGTGCATTTTTTATCGGATTAAAATCAAATTTAAAAGCAGGAAGTACAAAAGAGTATTCATCGCACATTTATGTCTTAAAAAACAAGTAAAACGCAAAATAAGCGTGTTTCCGAGGTGTTTTGCTCTTAAGTGAGGGCGAATTATGTCTTTTTTGAGATCATGTTTCTAATAAAAGCTGGTAAAGCCAGTTTTGATAGGGTTGAATTATTGATATTTTTCTTTCGATAAATAAAAACAATATGATAAAATTTGAGCATTTTTTAAACTTTATGTCGATGCTGTTTATTTTTTTATATTTTTGTCTTCAATACATTTTAAAAAAAATAGAAATTTAGAAAATGAAAAAAGCATTCGTAATTATCGCACTTTCAATATTGGTTGTTTCATGTGATAAAACAGCAGAAGTTAAGGAAGTAAAAACAGCTTACGTAGATACTTCGGTTTTAATGAAAGAGTACACTGAAGCAAAAGACCTTGAAGCAAAATATAAAGCTCAAGCAGAAGAAAAAGGAAGACAACTACAAGCTGAGATTACACGTTTTAAACAAGACGCAGCTAATTTTCAAAGTCAGGCACAGGCAAACGGTCAGGCTTGGGCACAACAAAGAGGAGCTGAACTTCAAAAAAGAGAGCAGCAATTAGGTTATGCACAACAAGCTTTATCACAGCAATTACAGCAGGAAAGTGGTGTAGAAATGGATTCTCTTGTAAGCGGTGTAAAAAAATTCATTAAAGATTACGGTAAGAAAAACGGTTATTCTTATATCTACGGAACTGGTGATGCGGCTTCAATATTATATGCTGAAGAGAAATATGATATTACAAAAGAAGTGGTTAAAGCTTTGAATGATAAATACAAAGCGTCTCCAAAAGACGAAAAAGCTCCAGTAAAAGAAGGTGAAGAAGCTAAAAAATAACGACCAAACTAACTCATTACTTAAAAACCTAAATCTCCAGAGATTTAGGTTTTTTCTTTTATAAAAATGCGATACTTTTAGTTTTCAATACAATACATAATGCAAAACGTTTCAGAAGCTGCTGCTTACACCTTACAATTCATCAATCAAACGCAAAAATCTATTTTCCTGACCGGTAAGGCAGGAACAGGAAAAACAACGCTTTTACGTGAAATTATCGCCACCACGCACAAAAATACGGTAGTAGTGGCGCCTACCGGTATTGCTGCTTTGAATGCGGGCGGCGTTACCATACACTCGATGTTCCAGCTGCCATTTTCAGCCTTTATTCCAACGTATGATGATGCTTCTCAGTTTACTGAAACCGTAAAATTTGAAAACAAAGAAACATTGCGCCGGCATTTTAAAATGAATAATGTCAAGCGAAATGTGATTAAAAATATGGAATTGCTGGTAATTGATGAAGTCAGTATGTTACGCGCTGATTTACTGGATGCTATCGATTTTATGATGCAGACAGTTCGTAGAAATACGCGTTCTTTTGGCGGCGTTCAGGTGCTTTTTATTGGCGATTTGCTGCAGTTACCGCCTGTCATCAGAGATGAAGAATGGAGAACCCTGCGCAATTATTACAAAGGAAAATTCTTTTTTCATTCGCATGCAATTCAGCAGAATCCGCCTTTGTATATCGAATTATCAAAAATTTACCGCCAGACAGACGACGCTTTTATCTCTGTGTTAAACAATCTTCGCAATAATCAGATTACGCCGCAGGATATTCAGATTTTAAACCAATACGTGAAACCGGATTTCGATTTAAAAAATAATCCCGGTTATATCACACTTACGACGCATAATGCTAAAGCCGATTCGATCAACGAACAGGCAATTAATGACTTAGCCGGAAATGAATTTTCGTACCAGCCGTTTGTAGTGGGTGATTTTCCGGAGAAAATTTTTCCGGTAGAAGAAAATCTGAAACTTAAGGTTGGTGCCCAGGTCATGTTTGTAAAAAACGACGCCTCATTTGAGAAACGTTATTTCAACGGAAAAATGGGCGTTATAAAATCGCTTTCGCCGGAAGAAATTTTTGTGCATTTCCCGGAAGAGAATAAAACCATAGAAGTCGAAAAATACGAATGGAAAAACATTCGATACAAAATAAACGAGCTTACAAAAGAGATCGAAGAAGAGGTTTTAGGCACATTTGCGCATTATCCGCTCAAATTGGCGTGGGCGATTACAGTTCATAAAAGCCAGGGTTTAACTTTTGAGAAAGCTGCGCTCGACGTATCGCAGGTTTTTTTGCCCGGACAGGCATATGTGGCATTATCACGTTTAACTTCCTTAAACGGGCTTATTTTGCTTTCTCCGATACAAATGAACGGTATTTCTAACGATCAGGACGTGATGGATTATGCTTTGAATAAAGCGACAGAAGAAGTTTTAAAACATTCGCTGCATTTTGAAACCAAAAACTTCATTCATAACTATTTGATTAACAGCTTTAATTGGACAGATTTGGCACAAGAGTGGCGCAATCACCGCTTTAGTTACAATGAAAATGCTGCCGGTTCAGAAAAATCAAAACATTCCATCTGGGCACACAAGCGTTTGGAAACAATTGATTCTCTGGCAGACCCCGCTCAAAAATTCGTTCATCAACTTAATAAAATTTTCAATAAAGAAACTGTCGATTTGTTCTTTGTGCAGGAAAGGGTAGTGGCGGCCTACGATTATTTCTTTAAACCGATGGACAAACTGGTGACGGATCTTTTGCAGAAAATGGCTGAAATTCAGAAATTTAAAAAAGTAAAAGAGTTTTACGAAGAATTGGCTTTTCTGGATGATCTTCAGACGAAAGCTGTTTTGCGTTTAATGAAAGCAAAATTACTAATTGAAATTGTCGTTTCGGGCGAGGCGATCTGCAAGGAAAAACTAACGTCGTCAGCCATCAAAAATTATAAATCGGATAAACTGGACAAGATTCGGGAAGACTTTAAAATGACCAATACAGATATTTTTAAACTCGATGAGCCAGTGGTGCGGTATAAGGCTAAAAAGCTGGATAAAAACGAGCCAAAAGCTGCTAAAAAAACAACTGTTGATGAAACCTATGATTTATGGATCGAAAAAAATTCGATTCCTGATATTGCCAGAATCAGAAAACTAACCGTACAGACGATCGAAATGCATTTGGTTAAACTCATTCAGGCAAAGAAAATCGAAATCTCCGACGTTTTGCCCTACGATAAAATCCTGGCACTTCGTGATGCTTTTGCGTTTTATCAGGAAGAATCCCTTAACGGATTGAAAGAGAAACACGGTGACGAATTTACGTGGGATGAACTTAAAATGTTCAAGGCGAGCATTAACTAATTCTGAATTGTAAATTGTGAGTTTCGAATTTGATTTTGTATCTTAGAATCTGGTTCCGGATTTTTCGGCGTAGATTTTTTTCTCAACCTTATTTAAAAACAGAAACAAATGAAAAAGCTTTTCTATATCACATTATTTATTTTTTCCTGCCAATATGTTGGTGCTCAGGAATTAAAAAAAGAATATCAAAAATTCATTCAGACTTTTATCGACAATGTAAAAGGAAATAAAAAGCAAGCTGTTGCAAATGCCGTCAGATATCCTGTCACAAGAGAATATCCAATTCCCTCAATTATGAATAAAGCGGAATTCGTAAAACGCTACGATCAAATTTTTGATGCAGAATTGAAAAATGAAATCATCAAATCCAGTCCGGCAAAAAACTGGAATGAAGTAGGATGGAGAGGCATAATGCTGAATGAGGGCACTTTATGGATTGACACCGATGGTAAAATCACTTCAATTAACCATCAATCAAAATTTGAGAAAGATCTCAAAAATAAGCTGATTGCATCTGAAAAAAAGAAACTTCATCCGTCGATTGCCAAGTTTGATAAGCCGGAAGTTATTTTAGAAACGACTAAGTTTAAAGTGAGGATTGATGATTTGGGAAATAATAATTACCGATATGCTTCGTGGTCTCTAAAACAATCGATGAGCGAGAAACCGGATTTAGTGATTACTAACGGAAAATGGGTTCAGGACGGAACCGGAGGCAATCACCATTATGAATTCAGGAAAGGAAAATTTCTTTATCAATGCGATATTCTCGTTATTGGTGCAAAAGATTCTCCTCCGGCATTACTGACCATTTACCAGAATGACAAAGAGATTCTTTCTCAAAACGCGAAAATTGTTCCACGTTAAACAACAAACCCTATTCAATTTGAATAGGGTTTGTTTGTTAAAGCTGCGACATGGCCTTTTCAAGCTCTTTTTGCTGCGTTATCTGCGATAATTTTAATTTTTGAATGGTGAGTTCGTTTTCGGTGGTTTTAACGCGTTGTTTTTGCATTTCTTCGTTAGATATCGAACTGGTATTGATTTTGGTCTCAATCTTTTGATTGGCAAGCTCTAATTTGCTGATTTTTTCTTTGGTAGCATTTAAATCATTTTCAGACCGAACTAGGTTTTTCTTTTTTGATTCTACATCTTTCAGCTCTTTTTTCAAATTAGAAATTTTATCATCCAGCATTTTGTGATATTGCGACGACGTTTTTTTAGCTTCATTTTCAGCTCTTTTCAATTCTAATTCCTGTGCTTTCTGGTCTGCTGTAACTTGTTGGGCAAAAAAGTTTTGCGAACTTATTAAAAGCAGTGCGATGACGGCCGTTTTTATAATTTTGTTCATTTTTTTATAATTTAATTGAAGACTAAATTATAAGATGAGAAAATTAAAAATGGCCAGATAAATGTTTTAAAACAATAAGATAAGACAAAAAAAAATCCTATTCGAAAGAATAGGATTGAGAAGTTTTATAAGTTTTCGACCAGAATCCAGGCATCTGGATTTTCACCTTTTTGTATTTCTTTTTGTGCTTTCTGTGCTTCGGCCATGGTAGCATAGCTTCCGTATAAAACAGGAAATAATCCGTGTTTGTTTTCGCCCAGCATTCTGGCTTGGTAACCATCTTTAATCAGTTGGTTGTATGCTTTTGCAGCATTTTTTTCGCTTCTGTAGGCGCCCGCCATAATGTGGTACGGCATCAGTTTTGTTTCTGTTTCTACTTTTGCAGAATCAACTGAAAGCGTTACAGCCGGCAGTGGATTTTGAATTAAAAAAGTAGCTTCCTGTATTTTGTTTTCTACTTTTTTCTGAACAGCGCTTTCTACAATAAGAGTCTGCGATGCAATTTGGTTTTGGTAAATAGGATAACCAATGCTTCCGGTAATTCCCAAACCTAAAACAAAAATGGCCGCATATCTTAAAAACGGATTTGAAGATTTTCTTTCTTCATCATTTTCATATAAAGCAACGGGTTCTCTTTCTGAGATTTGCTCCAGTTTTTTCTCGAAGATTTCTTTTTTAACCAACGGAGAAACAAACGGACTTAATCCGAATGAACTTGCTAAATAGTTGGTTTGATCGTTTGGCGTAAAAATGATATTGTTTTCAGCATTCAAACGAATTTCTCCTATATTTCTTAGGCTTATAACGCCATTTTCTTCTAGTATTTTTTTCCAGCTTAAAACCTCAAAAGCAATAGCGCTTACAGCAAAACCGTAAGATGTTTTTTCTGCATTAGCAATATGATTTGCCAACAGCCCGTCGTTGTTTTTTAAATGGCTGTTAAAAGAGATCATTTTTTTTGGTGGAAAAAACGAATTAGAGCTTTCATTCAGCTGTGCCGACTGAATTTCTGTTAAAAATGCTCCAAACCCTGGAACCGTTACACACTGATAACGATACAATAACTGTGCTATGTAAGTTTCGATTTTCATAGTAACAAAGTTATGCAACGAATATAGTTATCAAAATTTTATTCACAATTTTTATTAACAATTCGCAAATTTCTACAGACGATTAATTTTCAATTAGTTATGTAAAATCGTCTTTTTCAAAAAAATCTTTCGGCATCCATAATTATATTTTTTTTGAAAGAATTTACTTCTAATTTATATATTTGCCATTCTTTTAATTTAACCCGGAATAATCAAATTCCAAAATTTTTTCGCCACTATACAAACACTTTAGCAGCCATGTCAGATCAGGAATTGTTTTATTTATTAGCCTTAATGAAAGTAGACGGCGTTGGCGACATTATGGCAAAAAAACTTTTAATGCATTGTGGCAATGCGGAAGCTGTTTTTAAAATGAAATCCAATCAGGCCGCTGGTATTGATGGTGTTGGATCTGTTTTACTTAAAAATTTAAAAGACAAAACCATTTTTGAAAAAGCCAGTCAGGAACTTGAATTTATTAAATCAGATGGTATAAAAGTTTCCTTTTTTATGGATGAGGATTATCCGGAACGCCTCAAACACTGTATTGATTCGCCGGTTCTAATTTTCTCTTCCGGAAAAATAAATTTAAAAAACAAAAAATTAATCAGTATTGTAGGCACCCGCCAGATTACCTCTTACGGAATTGATATCTGCAAAAAGTTAATTGAAGATCTGGCACCGCTTGATCCTGTAATTGTCAGTGGTTTTGCCTATGGAGTTGATATTGTGGCGCATCAATTGGAGATGGAGAATAATTTGCAGACCATCGGGGTTTTGGCCCACGGACTAAATCAGATTTATCCGAAAACACATAAAAAGTACATTGCCAGAATGGAGGAAAACGGCGGTTTTATAACGGAGTTTTGGAGTTCGTCCAATCCGGACAAAGAGAAGTTTGTACGCCGAAATAGGATCGTGGCCGGAATGACAGAAGCCACAATCGTAATAGAATCTGCAGACAAAGGAGGTTCGCTCATTACAGCCAATATGGCAAACGATTACAACCGTGATGTATTTGCCGTTCCGGGACGTGTGACTGATAAATACAGTCAGGGCTGCAATGACTTAATTAAAACGCAAAAAGCAAACGTGCTGACCTCTGCAGCCGATTTGATTTATATTTTAAACTGGGACGTCGAAAACAAGCCAAAACCAGTGCAGCAACAATTGTTTGTGGAATTAGAACCTGACGAACAAAAAGTTTACGATTTCCTGCTTAAAAACGGCAAAGAACTGCTGGATATTATTGCCCTGAAATGTGATTTTCCTATTTATAAAATATCAGGAATATTGTTAAATATGGAACTGAAAGGCGTTATCAGGCCTTTGCCAGGCAAGTTATTTGAATCGATTTAACATTTTTTTGAAAATATTAGGATTAAAAAATTAAAATTATATTTTTGTTTTAACCTAATATAACCCACAAATGAACATAATTGAGTTATTTGAAAATGCTGGAATTTACAGAGAAAATCTAAAAGAATTTACTTTTGATGACACGGTCAAAGTGAAGCAGTACTTTGAAAATCTGAGGACCAGCAATCCAAACATCGACACAAATGCCGCTGATGATTTGATTTCGGCCATGAATGAATTTCCAACAGAACTGCTTTTTATTTCGAATAACAGAATTCTGTATAATTTCTTTTCCGGTAAAAACCATTCCCGCAACAGATTCAGTTCAGACAATGCAGTTGCTGTCAGTATCGATGCCGTAAAATCGTTTATAGAACGTTTTTTGTCAAAATCATTAAACCTGTTTTTCGAGCAGAAAATGGCGCAGAATAATTTCGAAAGTATTGATGATTTATTAATTGCAAAAGAATATCTGCCACAAAATTCATTAGATAATCTGAGCAGAAAAATTACTGAAAAACTGGACTTTGTATTGAACAAAATTGATCAAAATCCTGCGCTCGCAGATGATGTTGTGGCGATTAATTTTATAAAATTCAGAAGTTTTTATGCTGTCGTTTCGCATTTCAGATCTGCGGAAAATGATCAGAAAATAAAAGCACTTTATGATAAAATGACCAGTCCGCTGATTAATTTGGGGATAAAGGCAGAATTTTTAAATCCGATGATCATTGCCATGAGTAATTATAATGCAGTAGATCCTGATTTAGATAAAATGCTGAAAGCGAACCAGCAGGAAGCAACAATTAGAGTCGAAAATGCATCATCACGCGGCGGACATACCGGAATGTCGCCTTGGGCTGTATTTGCCATGATAGTAATTGTTTTTAGGCTTATTTTGCTGATGGCAAGATGTTCGAGATAATTGCAATTCAAAAATAGAACGTATATAAACCAGCAAGCTTCAAAACTTGCTGGTTTTTTTATTGATGTGATTTGAAAATATTGATGAAAAACAAGATTATCGAAACTGAGCAAAAAACTGCAGTAACAATAAGATTTTCGAAAGTTACTAAGGCCAATGTTACTATAATAAGTTCAAAATGAGCAATCGAAAGATAATAATTGGTTTTTCTGTTAAGAAGAAAAAGTATAAAATAACCAATAATGAAGATGATTTGTGAAAGGTAAAAAATAAGCGCAAGTAAAGCTTCATTCTGAATACTGTAAGCCCAGCCAACTGTTTTATTTATTCCGTAAGACTGTTCAGCTCCAAACAAAAACCCTAGTGAAAAGCCAAGTGCAAAAAGCGATAGCAGCAGCAGAAACAGGTAATTTGTAAATACTTTTTTCAATAAAAATGAAGATTTAAATGATACTTTCGAATACTAATCAGTCATAAAAAAACCGACAATTTTTGCAGTTGTCGGTTGTATATTTTTATTTTCCAAAGCCAAGTACTTCGCGAACCTTTGCCAAAACGCCATCTGCAATAACAGAAGCTTTTGCAGCACCTTTTTTCAGCAAGGCATCCACTTCGTCAAGATTGTTGATATAGTAATTGTATTTTTCCCTTTCTGTTTTAAATCTTTCTGTAATCAATTCAAACAAAGCTTGCTTGGCATGGCCATAACCGTAATTGCCGCCTAAATAATTAGCTCTCATTTCGGCAATTTGAGCTTCATTTGCTATTAAGGAATAAATCGCAAAAGCATTGCAGGTATCCGGATTTTTTGGTTCTTCAAGCGGCGTGCTGTCCGTTTCGATGCTCATAACCTGCTTGCGAAGCGTTTTATCATCCAGGAAAATATTGATAATATTATTGGCAGATTTACTCATTTTGCCGCCATTTGTACCCGGAATCAACATGCTGTCTTCTTGAATTTTAGCTTCAGGAATTACAAAAGTTTCTCCCATTTGATGGTTAAATCTCGAAGCAACATCACGAGTGATTTCTAAATGCTGCAATTGGTCTTTTCCAACCGGAACAAATTCTGCATCATACAATAGAATGTCTGCCGCCATCAACATCGGATATGTAAAAAGTCCGGCGTTAACATCGTCTAAACGATCTGATTTGTCTTTGAAAGAATGAGCCAGCGTCAAACGCTGAAACGGAAAAAAACAGCTCAAATACCAGGTCAGTTCGGCTGTTTGAGTTACATCAGACTGTCTGTAAAATGTAACTTTATCAGGATTTAGGCCGCACGCCAGCCATGCCGATGCAGTGCTATACGTATTTTCTCGTAATGTTTTACCATCTTTTATTTGTGTAATCGAGTGTAAATCAGCGATAAACAAAAAAGATTCGTTTGCCGGATTATTGGATAACTCAATTGCAGGAATAATTGCCCCTAATAAATTGCCTAAGTGTGGCGTTCCAGTACTCTGAACACCGGTAAGTATTTTTGCCATTCTATTTTTTTCTTAACCGCAAAGATTGCAAGTTTATTTTTTTTAACCGCAAAGTTCGCAAAGTTTTTCGCAAAGTTTGTAAAACAGGTTATTTTTAACGCGGAGTTCGCAAAGTTTTTTTTTACCACAGAGAAACACAAAGTTTTTATAAGAGATCACAAAGTTTTTATGAGAGAAATGAGCAATATTTTGTTGAGATCACAAATGGTTTATAATTTTTATACATCATTAATAACTCTTCTGATACCATTTTTAAGTAGAGTTTCATTGAAGTTAATTAGTAATCCCAGCTTATATTTCCCCATTCTTAAGTACGTCAGAGTTTGTGCCAGATGTGATGTAGTTAGTGATTCAACACTTTTAATTTCGACAACAAATTTGTTTTCAACCAGTAAATCAACACGATAACCGCAATCTAATTTTACTTCTTCAAAAATTAATGGCATTGCTTTTTCTTTTTCTACAAAAAGCCCGCGCTGTTTAATCTTATAAAAAAGACATTCCTGATAGGCATTTTCTAATAATCCCGGCCCAAGAGCTCTATGAATCTCGATAGCTATGCCAATTATAATGGTTGAGATTTCATTTTCTGTCATGCACTTAATATTTTAATAGTTATTTTCTTGATAAAATTAGTAATTTTATCAAAAATGCACAATGTTTCTCATAGAGTTAACAAAAGCTTTTTATAAATTAAGCCTGAAGTTAGAACAGCTTTGTGATCTCATTGTTTTTTTAACAATTCTAATAGATACTTTCCTGCCTTTGTCTGCGAAAAAACTTTGTGTCCTCTGTGGTAAAATGGAACCAGAAAAAAATGCGGTAAATTTCAGGAGCTAATGAATTCTTTAGGAAAATTAATTTCTGTTTTATTACATTTGAAACTATGAAAGGAATTAAAATTGTTTTTTGGGTTTTGTGGCGCGTTTGGTTTTACATCTTAATGGCCATTCCGATATTGATTATGCTGCCGTTTCTGCTGATTTCGATCATATCAGAGCGTGGTTATCCCTATTTCTTTAAAATGGCCCGCATTTGGGCTAAATTCATCCTTTTCGGAATGGGTTTTTATTACAAAGTAAAACGAGAGCAAAAGCTGGAGAAGAAAAAAAGTTATATGATTGTGGCCAACCATACTTCTATGACCGATATTATGCTGATGCTGGCCATTGTGCGAAATCCGTTTGTATTTGTTGGAAAAAAAGAACTTTCTAAGATTCCGTTATTCGGATTTTTCTATAAGCGAACTTGTATTTTAGTGGATAGAAATTCGTCGAAAAGTAAAAATGAAGTTTTCAAACGGGCACAAAACAGATTGAATCAGGGACTTAGTATTTGCATTTTTCCAGAGGGCGGTGTTCCTGATGATGAAAGTGTTTTGCTCGATGAATTTAAAGACGGCGCTTTTAGATTGGCAATCGAGCATCAAATTCCGATTGTTCCGATTGTTTTTGCCGATAATAAAGAACGATTTTCATATACTTTTTTAAGCGGAAGCCCAGGGAAAATGCGTGTAAGGGTACTCCCCTTTGTATTAACTCAAGGACTGCACAGCGAAAACCGAAAAGATTTGCGTGATCAGGTTAGGCAATTGATTTATAAAGGACTGCTTGAATTTAAGAAATAAAATGACAGCCTTAAAATAAATAAACCCGGCAGTACCAAAATTGGTTACTTGCCGGGTTTACGTTTTGAATTAAAAACCCCCTTTTTTATTCAAAAATATTATCTATGAATTATTTTTTCTGAAATAAAACGTAATACTTTTTTAAATCTTAATCTGGTTTTTTTTCGGTTTTTATTCAACAACACTTCTATTTTCTCTTTCATGGTTAAAAATATTATAGTTGATAATAAAGAGTTTGATTAGAACTCAAGTTAAAGTCATAATATAATAGATAACAAAAAAAGAAAAAGGTTGCGTGAGAGGTGAAAAAATAAATAAAAACCCGTTAATGTCAATACAGAATTAACGGATTTTATTCGACCAATCAACCAAAATTGTTCTAAAAGTTTTTGAAATGGAGATTATGGCTAATTCCAGATCAAAGCTTATGTCTATTTACTAGATGAAATTGTTGTAAAAAGGTTGCGTCTTTTTTTTAATTTTTCTGAAATAAAAAACCCGACAGACTTTAAAAAAGTGGTCGGGTTTGAGATCAAAAGCCAATAATTAACTGGCTGTTAAATATTTAAGCGTTTGCCAATTCTTTGATATGCGCTTTAATTTTTACTTCTAATTCATCAGCTAATTCCGGATTATCTTTAATTAAAGATTTTACAGCATCACGGCCCTGGCCTAATTTTGTATCTCCATAGCTAAACCATGATCCTGCTTTTTTCACGATTTCAAACTCAACCGCTAAATCAAGAATTTCTCCTGTTTTAGAAACTCCTTCTCCGTACATGATGTCGAATTCAGCAGTTTTAAAAGGCGGTGCTACTTTGTTTTTAACCACTTTTACTTTGGTTCTGTTTCCAATTACATTTTCACCGTCTTTAATTTGAGAAGAACGACGAATGTCTAAACGTACCGAAGCGTAGAATTTTAAGGCGTTACCACCCGTTGTAGTTTCAGGATTTCCAAACATTACCCCAATTTTCTCTCTTAACTGGTTGATGAAGAAAACAGTACAATTTGTTTTACTGATTGTTCCTGTTAGTTTTCTTAAAGCCTGAGACATCAAACGTGCGTGAAGACCCATTTTAGAATCTCCCATTTCACCTTCGATTTCACTTTTTGGAGTCAACGCAGCAACCGAGTCAATTACCACAATATCAATTGCTCCTGAACGAATCAGGTTTTCTGCAATTTCTAGGGCCTGCTCACCATTATCTGGCTGAGAGATGATTAGGTTTTCGATATCTACGCCTAATTTTTCAGCATAATTTCTATCAAAAGCATGTTCAGCATCTATAAATGCAGCAATACCGCCCGCTTTTTGAGCCTCGGCAATTGCGTGTAAAGTCAATGTCGTTTTTCCTGAAGATTCCGGACCATAAATTTCAATGATTCTTCCTCTAGGGTAACCATTAACTCCAAGAGCTAAATCAACACCAAGAGAACCTGAAGAAATTGTTTCAACCTCTACAATGGCCTTGTCGCCCATTTTCATTACAGTTCCTTTACCGTATGTTTTATCTAGTTTGTCAAGCGTAAGCTGTAACGCTTTTAATTTGGCATCTTTCTCTGAACTCATCTCTTTTTTTTCTTTTTCTTTCATCTAAATTTTTATATTTTTTTCTCTTTCAAAGATAAATCAGCAAATGAAACGACTTCCTGATTTAGATTTTTCATGGGCATGTAATTTTGTAAAATTACTTCTTTTTTTTGAAGTTACAGTATCTCAAGTTGTTCCAAATTGTCACAAATTGTACTACAAAAACAAAGCCTTTAATTCTGTGGCGTCAGACGGTTTTATTTTGCCTGCCAATAGTAAACTCAGTTGTTTACGACGCAAGGCCGCATCAAAACGCTGTATTTCAAGTTCGGTCTCCGGTTCAATCGGCGGTACTTCAACTGGTCTTCCGGTATCATCAACGGCCACAAAAGTGTAAATAGCTTCGTTTGCTTTTGTTCTGTTTCCGGATTCGCGGTCTTCTACCCACACATCAATAAAAACTTCCATAGAACTTTTGAAAGATCTTGACACTTTTGCCTCGACAGTTACCACGCTTCCTAGTGAGATGGCCCTGTTGAAAGCTACGTGATTGACAGATGCCGTTACCACGATGCGGCGCGAATGTCTGCGGGCAGCAATACTGGCAGCGCGGTCCATGCGCGCTAATAATTCGCCTCCAAAAAGATTGTTTAAAGGATTTGTTTCGCTCGGTAAAACTAAATCGGTTAAGATTGTAAGGGATTCTGAAGGATGTTTAGGTTTCATTTTTTTACTAATAAAATTTATTTCTTGCCCGCATTGCGAACGATTTTTTTGCGTCAGATGTCACAGCTTCAAATGATTATTTAATTTTCTGTAATCTGGTCCATCTGTGAAATCTGAGGCATATTTTTTAATTGATGGGCGATTAATTCAACCAATAAACAGCCATAACGGCCGGTATAAAATAAATAACAATGGTTCTTGCACCATCATAATCTTTGGCTAATCGCTGCCCGAAAAGCATCATTAACAAACTGATGCAGGAAAAAATGGCTCCGTAAAAACCAAATTCACGTCCGCTGTTTGTTAGTAATTGTATCGCGCCGACTACACTTAAAACTCCCGAAATTAATTCTAAAATTAAGAGATGAAGCAAAGCAAGCGGTACCTGATTTTTTAAGGGTGTTTTAGCAAAATGTTCTTTAAGCCAACTTACATTATCTTTCCAGTAAAAAATTTTCTCATATCCGGATTGTAAAAAAGTCAGGGCTAAAAAAGCCAGAATTAAGATAGAAGCGACATTATTCATTTGAAAACTATTTTTTATGAATTAAACGAGTCAGTTTTATAGATAAATCGGTTAGGATTATTTTTGCATTTCCGTTTCTTTCAATGTGATACATCGCATCTGAAAGTTCCTTGAAGATTTCGTGAATGTTATTTCCATTAACAAATGGCGCAAAATTCTCTAATTTGAATTTATCCACTTTTGGCTCAATATAAACCAAACCTGGCGCCTGATAATTGAGCAGAAGTGCTTGTCGAAACATTTCGATACAAAACTGAATGAATTTTTTCTGGCTTTCGCGTCCGAGCGCCGCAATCTGTTCGCTCCAGGAGATTAAATCCTGAATCGCGGCAGCATTTCCTTTGGCCCTGAATGCGGCACGAACCCAATTGACAAACCATTGCTCAAACGGATATTCTGAATCATCTTCTTTGAGCAGATGAAGTGCTTTGCTGAAATTTCCCTGCGCCTGATGCGCAATTTTTTTGGCAGTATTTGGTTCGATATTTTCTTGAGAAACCAAGGCTTCAGTTATTACTTTTTCCGGAAGTCCGTTAAAGTGAATTACCTGACAGCGAGAACGTATGGTTTGTATAATGTCTTCTTCGTTTTCAGAAATCAGAATAAAAATGGTTTTGTCTGAAGGTTCTTCGAGCAGTTTTAATAATTTATTTGAGGCGGCGATATTCATCTTATCTGCCATCCAGATGATCATAATTTTATAACCGCCCTCGTACGATTTCAGCGCAAGCGATTTTAAAACTTCCTGAGCATCTTCAACACGAATTTCGCCCTGTTTGTTTTGTACGCCCAAAACCTGATACCAGTCAAATAAACCTCCATACGGCATTTGCTGAATAAAAGTGCGCCAATCCTGAATAAAGTCTAAGCTTTTGGGTTTGGTTTTTACATCTTCGGTGGTAACGGTAGGATAAATAAAATGGAGATCCGGGTGCGAAAGGTTTTGAAACTTCAAATTGCAGGAATCATTTCCGTTCTCGTTTTCATTTCCTGTGTTGCTGCACAAAATATATTGCGCATAAGCAATTGCAGTTGATAATGTACCGCTGCCTTCCGGCCCAATAAATAATTGCGCGTGCGGAATTCTTCCGGAAGCTGCACTTTTTATCAAGTGGCTTTTAATGTAATCTTGACCTAAAATTTGAGAAAATTGCATGAAGCAAAGATAGAAGAAAATGATGTAGTCAAAAATTTTATGTTAAAAGTTTAGCGCTTCGTTTTTATTTCTGACGGAACAAAAGTGTTTCACTTAAATTTTTGCGTTTAATGGACGAACTTTTGTTAATAAATGACTTGATGTGAACAAATATTGGATGTTTTTTGTTAATAGTTTTTTCTAAAAAACGATAAACGTAAGGTTTTTTTGGTTATTAATTAAGAGGATTTGATTTTTTTTATAATTATAATCTTACAGCATCTATTTTAACAAATTTAACAGAAACCTCGTTAAAACGCATATTTTCTCGACATAGCGCCAGTTTTTAAGCTTTTTTTAAGCTTTTTTTTTGAAAAAATAAATCAATAAAGTTGCAATTTAAGTTAATTTATATATTTTTGTTTGCATCAACAACCATTTAAAAAAGAATCTATGAAAGGGAAAATTATTTTATTTAGTGCACTTTTTTTCTTGACAACTGGAGCTATTTCAGCACAGGCAAAAAATGCTCCAAGAAGTATTATTAGTACAACAGCTCTTATTAGAAAATACCATGATCAAAAAGAATTGAGTGGTATGCAAAAAGGAGAACTTTTAGAATTATACATTGAGCGTATTAAAGTTTTAGTGAAAACCCTTCCGTATATTGCTTTGGTTACTAAACCGGGTGTTACAATGGCCGACTTAGGTATTCCGGACGATTCAGAACACAAAAAAGTTTTAGATGCTCAGGCCGTTGGTACAACAGCATTTTTAGATACAACAGTAGAGTTTCAGAGAAAAATGATGCCTTATTCAGATAAAGGTAACCTTATCGCTGCAATTTTATTTTACGAAAGCACATTGAAATCACTACATGAGTTCAACGAATTGAACGAAATGTAATAAATATTATTTTTTTAAAACCTTTTTCAGCGTGTTTACGTAGATGGATGAGATTTCATTTTAACATTTTGAAAAAGAAACAAAAAAACAACTCTATCTCGATGTGTTCTGATATGGTCAGAAAATCTCGAGATGAGTTTTTTCATTACGCATACACACCCAAATTTATTATTAATCCTAATAACGCCCCTTTATCATGAAAAAAATTACTCAAATTATCTGCGTTCTTTTGACAGTTACAAGTATGAGTGCTCAACAAGAGAAAGGAATTATGGGCTACAACAATTGGTTAAATAACTGGACCGAATTTAAGCCTAACAAAGTAGACTACGGAGAAGCAAATCAAATTTTAGCAGGAAATATTTCTGTTAACACGAAGCTGCTTAAAAGGAATATCTACGTTCTGCAAGGAAACGTTTATGTTACTAACAACGCTGTTTTAACAATTGAGCCTGGAACATTAATCATCGGTGATTTCGAAACGAAAGGAACATTGGTAGTTACAAAAGGTGCACAACTTGTTGCAGACGGTTTAGAGACTGACCCAATTGTATTTACTTCTAACCGCAGCCAAAAGAAAGCTGGAGACTGGGGAGGGATTGTACTTCTTGGAGATGCTCCAATCAATAAATTTGGAAACGTAGGTTCTTACAATATGGATCTTGACCCATCGCTTACTACTTATGGTGGTGACAACGCTGCTGGAAATTCAGGAATTTTAAGATTTGTGAGAATCGAATTTGCAGGAAAAAAAGTTAAAGGTGTTGATACTTTCAACGGTTTGACTGCTGCAGGTGTTGGAAACAAAACAATATTTGAAAACGTTATGGTAAGCTACTCTGGAGGTGATTCATTTGCCTTTTTTGGAGGAGACTTAAATGCAGCCAAATTAGTTTCTTATAAATCAATCAACGACGATTTTAAATTCACTCAGGGTGTACAATGTCGTTTGTTTAACTCTTTAGCAGTTAGATCTTCTTATTTGTCAAGTAACAAAGACGGATCTCGTTGTATGGAAGTTAGATCTTTTGAAAAGAAAAATGAAACTGATTTTACAAAGAAACAAACTCTTGTTGCAGCAACTAATATTACCATGCTTAACGACAGTGAAAATATTAAAGCTGATATTCAGTCAGGTTTAGTAAAAGAAGCTGTTTATGTTGCTGAAGCTGCTTCACTTGAAATGAAACGTAGTGTGATCTCAGGATTTAATCCGGCTGTTATCTTAGACAGTAAAACAGAGATCAACGATGCCAACCTTAAAAAAATTAAATTTGAAGAAATGTACTTCAACCTATGTAACGGAAATATCTTTACAGAGTACAATTCTAACAACGAAGATTTAGAAAGCTGGTACGGAAACAGTGTGTTTTTTAACGTTTATTCTCAAAGTGATAACAAAGAAACATTCATAGATATTTTCAATCCTAAAAAACCAGATTTCAGACTACAGTTAGGGAAAATCACAGCCTCAAGCGGTAATAGATAAATAGATTTAGATTTTTATTTCAAAGCGTAAATTTTATTAATAAAGTCCCCAGACACAATTTATGTATCGTCTCAACCGGACCAAATAAAGATCAAACCATAATGGCTCTATCTAAAAAAAATTTTATATCTATAATTTTTTTGGTTGCTCCTATTTCGTTAAGTCTATATGCACAAAGCACAGCTCCTGCTGCAGCTGACTGCAAGATGACTTCGATGGTCTCAAACCAAAAGAACGACATAGCTGATACTATCAGCAATTTAGAAGATTCTAATCAGTTTATAGTAAGGCCGTCTACCCCCATGGACAGCTTTACTATTAATACTGAAACAAATGAATTTTCTGCAAACTTCACTGAAAAGGCAGCAATTACAGGTTCTTACTCTGCTCTTGCAAAAGACATTATTGAGAACTACAAATATGACTTTTCAGAAACATTCATTGATATTTTGTTTTTTGAGCGTATAGACTTAGCAAGAACACGTACTATATGATTCAAAAAACTACGCTATCAATGTTCCGTTTTATTCTCTTTTTTAGTATTTTATTTTTTACTAAAACGACTTTCTATGCCCAGACGATAGTACCGCAGCAACTTGGCTATCCAAGAATTTGCGCCGGTCTTATTATTGATGGAAAGCCTTTTAACGAATATAATGCAACGTTTAGCTACGTTGGTTTTCCTGCTGGAACCACTTTTGAAATAGAGCTTTCAGATAATTCAGGAAATTTTACCACCCCAACAGCCACTACAACAATTTCATTTACAGACAATGCTGCCTTACAACAGCAGACTATAAAATTTGCTGTTCCAACAGATTTGAGGGGATCAGACACGTACAGCATGCGTGTAAAGAGCAATACTGCAACGCCTGTTTACAGCGTAAAGTATAGAAACTCTCAGACTGTTACTACATTTCCTATTTATTACAGAACGTATGTAGAAACCTTTTTTATCAATGATAAATTAGGAGAAGCAACTTATTGTACAGGAGGAAGTTTGAGTCTGGCACTTTACAACCCTACGCCAAATGTTAAGGAATCGTCTCCGGCAAATTATTCAAACCTAAAATACAAATGGTTTAAAGATGATGTTGCGATTGCAGGACAAAGCGCTGCAACGTTACTCGTCAACACACCAGGAGTTTATTATGCACAAATCGATTACGGAGGCTGTAATGATGAAAACTTTAGCTCAAACCGAGTTACGGTTAGTTCATCTTCTTCAGGTTCTGCCGTTACTGTGCAGTCAAGTTTAGGAAATCCTTTTTGTACCAGCGGAGAAGGAACAGTCTTATCTGCAGTAACTACAGGAACTAAATTTGTGTGGAAAAAAAATGGCGATATCATTGCGAATGCTACAACCCGCACTATTACTACCAACGAAGAAGGCCTTTATACTGTTGATGTTGATTTTGGAGGTTGTAAATCTACCGGATCAATTGACCTTAAAAACAATAGTTTTAATGCCACTATCGACGTTGCAGATGAATTTAACTTAAACGAAGGAGAAACAGTAAGCGCAACGGTTACAACTGATGCTGTGAGCCCAACATTTGAGTGGTATTTTAATGGCAGTCTTGTTAGCGCGGCAAAGACAGAAAGCTATACGATAGCCGTAAGAGGTAATTATAAAGTAGTAATCTCGCAGGCTTCCGGATGCGTGGCTAAAAAAGAATTTACTTTTAAAGTTACAGGACAATCAGGGCCATCAACGGTTATTCCGAATATTATTAAGTTAGGAGGCACCAATCCATATTGGAATATTCCTGACGAATATAAAAATGCCAGCACCAAGGTAATGATTGTAAGTTCGAATGGTGATATGGTTTTAGATGTCGTGGATTACCAGGGAGACTGGCCGCAGACAATAGATTTTAAAAATGTAAATCCAGTATATTACTATGTCATTCAATCCGACACAGGTGAAAAAAAAGGATCAATAACTGTGATAAAATAATATGAAGAAAATTTTACTATTCATAACTTTATTTTACGGTTTTTCAAATGTACTCTATTCACAGGACGCCCCTGAGAATGGAGTTGTTTCGTTTTCATTACCTATCAGAAATTCTTTAAAGTTTAATAGATATTTAATCAACCCTGCATTCAGTTTTGTACGTGAATCAAATCCATATGTAAGTTTTTATAATAAAAGACAATGGATGCAGTTTGATGACGCACCAAACACTTATTTATTCAATTATTCAGGACGTTTTAGAGAAAATGAAGCATTTGCTTTTGGTTTATTTCAGCAGAATTATGGTTTAATGACGGTTTTTGGAGGAGTTGCCAATTTCGCTCACAATATCGTTCTACAAGAAGACAGTAATTTAACTTTTGGTTTAAATGTTGGTGCTTACCAAAGTGGTTTAAACAAAGGAAAAATAGTATCTGATGATCCGGATGTTTTAAATGGCGATTACCCTTCAAACACAATGCTTACGGTAAATCCGGGTATTAACTACGGAACAGCTTTCCTTGATTTCGGTTTATCGGTAAACAATTTAGTGCTTTACAATTTCGGTTCCGGAATAGTAAAAGAAGATCCGGAAAGAGCTATTGAGCTTCACGCCATGTACACCGGATATCTTGACAGCAACGGATTTTTTGACAGAAGTAAATTCTCAGGAATTGTAAAAACTGAAGTTAAAAAAGACAAAACAGTAATTTCAGGACTTGCCATGATTGCATTGCAGCAAGGCGTTTGGGCACAAGCCGGATACAATACATTATATGGCGTTTCAGCCGGACTTGGTTTAAATATTACACCAAGCATTGCTATCGAATACAACTACGAAAGAGGCATGGGAAATTTCACCAATCTTGGTGGATCTCATGAATTTGCTATTGCCTATAAATTCAAAAACAGAAATTACTATTACGGCGATGACGAAGAAGGTTCTATTATAGATCCAGCGAAAGCAAAACCGGTAATGGCTAAAAAAGCTACAACGGCGCCGGTAACGAGAGTAGATGGAGCTGAAAAAGCAAAATTAGCGGCCGATGCAAAAGCGAAAGCAGATGCTGAAGCAAAACAAGCAAAATTGGCTGCTGCCGAAAAAGTGAAGGCTGATGCCGAAGCTGCAAGACTTAAATTATTAGCAGACAATAAAGCAAAAGTTGATGCCGCAGAAGCACAAAAATTAAAACTAGCTGCAGATGCGAAAGCAAAAGCAGATGCCGCTGCCGCTGCGAGAGCACAAACAACAAATGCAAACAAGGCAGTTGCAACACAACAAAAAACCCAAGCTCAATTGGCCGCAGATAAAGCAAGAGCCGATGCTGAAGCACGCAGAATAAAATTAGCCGCAGATAATAAAGCAAGAGTAGATGCTGCTGCAGCTGCGAGGGCACAAGCATTGACAGCAAGCAAAACAGCAGCCGGAGAACAAAAAACAGCAGCACAATTAGCTGCAGACAAATCAAAAGCTGATGCAGAAGCATTAAAAATAAAATTAGCGGCAGATGCTAAGGCGAAAGCCGATGCAGAAAATGCTGCTAAAGCAAAAGCGGCAAGTACACCGCAAAAAACACAGGCAGAATTAGCCGCAGACAAAGCGAAAGCAGATGCTGAAAGTGCTGCGAAAGCAAAAGTGGCTGCTCCGGTAACACCAGAAAAAACTCCGGCAGAATTAGCTGCTGAAAAAGCAAAAGCTGATGCTGAAGCTCTGAAAATAAAATTAGCGGCAGACGCACAAGCAAAAGCAGATGCTGCTGAAGCGAAACGTAAAGCCGATGCTAAAGCAAAAGCGGAAGCTGCCGATTTACAATCGATTTTAGCTGCTGATGCAAAAGCAAAAGCCGATTCAGATGCACTTCAGGCAAGATTAGCTGCTGAGGCAAAAGCAAAAGCTGCTGCTGCTGCTAAAACTAAAGTAAGTATTGATGCTGCAAATAAAGCACAAGCTGCTGCAGATGCGAAAGCAAAAGCTGCCGCAGATGCTGCCTTAAAAGAGAAATTAGCTGCTGATGCGAAAGCGAAAGCCGATGCAGAAGCCAGAGAAGCAAGAATTGCTGCAGAAGCAAAAGCGAAAGCCGATGGTGAAGCATTGAAAATAAAATTAGCTGCAGATGCTAAAGCGAAAGCCGACGCAGAAGCATTACAAGCAAGATTAGCGGCAGAGGCTAAAGTAAAAGCAGACGCAGACGCAATTCAGGCAAAATTAGCTGCTGATGCAAAAGCAAAAGCAGATGCAGAAGCACTGCAGGCGAAACTTGTAGCCGATGCAAAAGCGAAAGCAGATGCAGAAGCGCAGCAGGCAAATTTAGCAGCAGATGCAAAAGCAAAAGCCGATGCGGAAGCACAACAGGCAAAACTTGCTGCAGACGCAAAAGCGAAAGCAGACATGGAAGCACTACAGGCAAAATTAATTGCTGATGCAAGAGTAAAAGCCGATGCTGAAGCTACTGCTAAAGCAAAAGCTGACGCTGAAGCGAAAAAATTACAAGAAGCAGAAGAGGCACGTCAGGCTAAATTAGATGCAGATGCAAAAACGAAAGCGGATGCTGATGCCTTAAAAGCAAAACAAGCGGCAGATGCAAAAGCAAAAGCAGATGAAGATGCACGCCAGGCGAAACTTGCAGCTGATGCAAAAGCAAAAGCCGACGCGGAAGCATTACAGGCAAAACTTGCAGCTGATGCAAAAACAAAAGCTGACGCAGAAGCACAACAGGCTAAATTAGCTGCCGACGCGAAAGCCAAAGCACATATGGAAGCATTACAGGCAAAATTATTGGCTGATGCTAAAGTAAAAGCTGATGCAGAAGCCACTGCAAAAGCAAAAGCCGATGCCGAAGCCAAAAAATTACAAGAAGCAGAAGAAGCACGTTTAGCAAAACTTGCCGCAGATAATAAAGCAAAAGCGGATGCAGAAGCGCAGCAAGCAAAATTAGCTGCCGATGCAAAAGCAAAAGCAGATGCTGACGCCTTGAAAGCAAAACTTGCAGCTGACGCAAAAGCAAAAGCCGATGCAGAAGCACAACAATTACAACAAGCAAAATTAGCTGCCGATGCAAAAGCCAAAGCTGATGCAGAAGCACAACAAGCAAAACTTGCAGCAGATGCGAAAGCCAAAGCTGATGCTGACGCCTTGAAAGCAAAACTTGCTGCCGACGCAAAAGCAAAAGCAGATGCAGAAGCACAGCAGGCAAAACTTGCCGCAGATAATAAAGCAAAAGCGGATGCAGAAGCGCAGCAGGCAAAATTAGCTGCCGATGCAAAAGCAAAAGCAGATGCTGACGCCTTGAAAGCAAAATTAGCTGCTGATGCAAAAGCTAAAGCAGATGCTGAAGCATTAAAAGCAAAAGAAACGGCTGATGCCAAAGCGAAAGCAGAAGAAGATGCTGTTAGGGCGAAACTTGAAGCAGAGGAAAGAGCCAAAGCAGATGCAGAAGCACGTCAGGCAAAACTTGCGGCCGATGCAAAAGCGAAAGCTGATGCAGAAGCACTTCAGGCAAAATTAGCTGAAGAAGCAGAATTGAAAGCCAAGTTAGCCGCCGACGCTGCCGCAGCGAAAGCAGCCTCTGCACCAAAAGACGATACAGCAAGAGCCATAGAAAGCTTAACGCAGTCAATAGAGGATTCAGGTAAAAACCAAAGCGATATTTTGGCACAGTTTAGTTCAACTGTAGACAAGAAACAAAAAGACCTGAATGACTTAAAAGAAGAAAATGATTTAAGTGATAAAGGAATTTACAGAGAGCCTAAACCGTTTAAAAGTGTTGCAGCAGAGAATAGCCAGTTAGAAGCCCTGAAAGCACAGCTTGCTGAGGCAAACAGAATCCAAAAAGATGAAATTGCAAAGCTGACGAACTTATACAACGAAAGACTTAAAAAAGTTCCGAATAAAAATGATGCTTTAAACAAGGCTTATCTTGAGAAGATAAATCAATTAAAAGCAGCTCAATTAAAAATGGAGCAGGACAGTGCAGCATTATTGGCGAATTTAGAACGTATTAAAGCTGAAACTGAAATTGAGAAAAAACGTAGAATCAAACGTGCCGCTTATGAAAATGATCAGGGAAGATATGCGCAGGACGTTGCGGCTCTTAAACGTATTAAGGAAACAACAAAACCAAGCGCTGCAGCCTTAACGGCAAGTGATTTTGATTTTGGCGAAGACCAGTCGAATATGCAGATTATCAAGAATATTAAAAATTCTGAAAATGGTTATTATTTGATTATCGCAGTTCACAGCAGTGTAGAGAAACGAGATGAATTCTTAACTAAAGCAGTTGCTGCCGGACGTACAGATGTTAATTTCTTTTACAATTTAGCAACAAGTAAATATTATATCTACTACGAGAAATTTGATGGTTTATCTGAAGCGACTAAAGCATTAGAAGCAAAAGGAAACAAGCCATACAATGGAAAAATGGCAATCGTAAAAGTGGAGAATTAACAATAAATAATAAGAGTTAAGCACCTTATTTGTTTAAGGTGCTCATTAAAATAAATATTTTAAAGCGCCCAAATTTTAAGCTCTAATGCCCCTTAGAGATTGAGACAAAGCACAAAAAATTAAATACCATGAAAAAACCTACTATTCTAAAAATTGCAATTTTCTTTTTGTTGTTTTTAAGTAATGTTGCGTCAGCCCAGCGTTTACAAGACTTTGTCAGACAGTATAACGGAAAGATAAAAGGCGATATTCTTACTATTGGTAATAATATTCTTAACAGGGATTTGGGAACTGCCGGGAATGGTCCAAACGATCCTTACACTGGCCAGGATCTTAATAGTACTTTTAATATGAAGTACATTAATATTGATCCGGCGGGAAGTGATGGAATCAAAAACTGGAGCTCAAGTAGTGCTAAACTTACAATTCCTAATTCTAAACCAGCTGAAGCTCCTTGTTATAAAGTGGCATATGCTGCTTTATACTGGTCTGCTGTCTTAAATAATAATAGCAGTCTTACCGACAGAGCAAAGGTTATTAATAAGGTGCGATTAAAAGTTCCTAATGCAACAGTTTATACAGATATTGAAGGTCGAATAGTTAAGGATGCCGCCAATACTCCTATTGCACCTGATGCTAGTAAGGCCTATGTATGTATGGCAGAAATTACAAAGTATATGAATACCACTAGCCCAAATGGTACTTATACGGTTGCAAACATACTATCAAGTGAAGGAAAAAATGGACAAACGGGATTGTCTGCCGGTTGGTCTATTTTTATAGTTTATGAAGATGCTAATCTGCCTACAAGAGCTATTTCGTCATTTGACGGATTAAGTGCAATGGCAACCGGAGCGAATGATTTAACTACAACCATAAGCGGTTTTACTACAATTCCTACTGGTCTGGTAAAAGCAAGATTTGCCTTTGCTGCGCTTGAAGGTGATAGAAGTTATAATGGAGATTTCCTTAAAATTAACAATATTACCATTACTCCAACTTTAAGACCTAGAACAACTCTTAATAGAGTTACCGATGAAAACTTCTTTAATAGTACTATTAATAATTTACTTGTACCATATACAGACAGGGTTCCTAATAGCAGCAATACGCTGGGGTATGATGCAGGAGTTTTGGACATTGATCCTAATTTAAATGTAATTAAAAACAATCAAACATCTGCAACTATAACACTGGGTACTAATCAGGAGGTTTATTTTTATTATTTCACGGCTTTCTCAGTCGAGATTATAGCGCCAAATATTGTATTGACCAAAGCCGTACATGATGCTGGGGAGAATCCAGCCGAAGGTACTAACGTTACGCTGGGTCAGGAATTACGCTATACATTAAACTTTAAAAACGAAGGCAATGATAATGCTACAAATTTTACGATAACAGATGTATTACCTGTTAACACGAATTTTAATTTACTGACGGACATTATACAGATGCCAATTAATCCCGCAACTGGTGTACAGCTGCCTAAACCTACTGCTTTACCTGGTAATCAATATGTAAATTATAATACAACTACAAGAACCCTAACATTCACTATACCTAATGCGTCTGTAAAAGTAAAAGCACCAGGAGATAAAATTCGTTTTATGGTTCATGTGGTAGACGATTGTGGTACATTAACAGATGCTTGTAATAATGTAATTAAAAACTCGGCATATTCAGCTTATTATGGTGACCCTGCTGTAGGTGGAGGCGGTAATGATATTAAATTTGGCGACCAGAGTTACGCGGTTGCAACGGGATGTAATGTATTGCCTCAATCAACCAATTTTCTGGTAGGAATAGATGCCTGTAAAAGTAGAAAAGCAGAAATTTGTTTAGCTCAGATGGAAATCACGGCATCTGGAGGTTACGGTGAGTACAAGTGGTCAACTAGTCCTACGTATTCTCCAGTTATAGGAACGGAACAAAAGCTTACAATAACAGGGCCTGGAAAATATTATGTTTATGATACCGCTAAACCTGGTTCTGATTGTAAGGATTTTCAGGAAGTTATTGAAGTAGTAGATGGTGGAGGAGCAAAAACAAATCCAATTATTGCGTATGCCGATAATAAAGATATAAATGGTGTAATTCCAGTCTGTGATATTGATGGAAAACCACTGCCTAAAATCTTTCTTTGCGGTGCCAATGATTCGAGACTTTTTAATCTGAATCTGCCATTGGCCACTGTAGTATGGGAAAAAACAAACTGTGTTCGTCCTCCTGTTGCACAATTGTCAGAACTTTGTGCTGACGAAAGAGGAAGTTGCGTTTGGGTTTCAGCAGGAGCAAATGGTTCTCTTTTTACAGCCAATACGGCGGGTTATTACAGAGTAACCATAAGTTCAAACGGTTGTAAAAACACGTATTATTTCAATGTATATAAAAGTGATGTTGCAATCAACGAAACACATAAAAATATATTATGTACCACTCCGGGAAGTATTACAGTTGATAAACTTACAGGTTACGAGTTTAGTTTAACGCATGTACTTATTCCAGCCAATACTTCTACAACAACAGCTTGGAGTAACGATAATATTTTCCCCATTACAACAGCAGGTAATTACATTGTAAACTACAGACTTAGAAATGTAAACCCAACTTGTACTTACCATACTAATCAAATCATTATTACTCAGGATACTTTTACTGCGGTAATAGACAATCCAACCGAAAATCCTTTGTGTTATAATGATAAGGGGAGAATACAGGTAAGTGCTACCGCTGGATTTACAGGATATTATTTCACACTTTATGAAGATGGCATTAAAATTCAGGAACTTGGACCGCTTACGGAGCGTACCCATCCTTTTGAAAATTTAACTCCAGGAAAAACGTATAAAATTGACGTTTTCACCAAAAAACCAGTCGATCAAATTGATTGTTTTTATTCGGTTGAGAAACTTATACCTAATCCGGCATCTGAAATAAAAATTACATCTTCAGTTCTATTACCTCTTACTGCTTGTGAAGAAGGCCGCTATAGAATTACCGCAACTGGCGGAACTCCCGGTTATGCATTTTTTGTTGATGGATCAGCAACTGCGCAGCCAACAGTATTAAATGATAATACAGATCCGAATTCAATTATACTTATTACGCCTACAGCAAAAGAGTATACGATATTGGTTCGTGATTCAAAAACTTGTACAGCTACTTATAAATTTACAGTTCCAGCGGTTGTAAAACCAACTTACACTATTGTTCCAACGCCAGCATTATGTTACGCTGGTCAAGGTCAGATTGAAGTGAAAGTAACTGCAGGCAGCGCCGGTTACGTAATGGGGTACAGTATCGATAACGGTCTTAATTTTCAAACTAATCCAGTATTCTTAAACGTTGGAGTAGGTTCTTATCAAGTTGTCGTTCGATATGGTATTTCTTATACCGTGCCAAATCAGGCTGATCCGGTTATAAGATATTGTCAGGATGCAGCACAAAAAATTGTTATTGGCGGTCCGGCCGAAGAATTGAGAGCTTCTGGTGGAGTAGCTGAATTAGAAGGCTGTACACTAAATGGTACTGGCGGAAAATTAAGAATCAATAATGCTCAGGGTGGTACGGCTCCTTACAAATATAGTTTTGATGGAGGTAGTGCTAATTCTTGGCAGGATTCTAATGAAATAGATGTAGTACACGGTGTATATAAATTAGCTATTAAAGATGCTAATGGCTGTATTTATCTTATTCCATACGATGTTACGCTGCTTCAACAACCAGCAGCTCCGGAAATTAAAGTGGGTCCTACAGTTTATAATTGTGACGGAACAGGAAATACTACTGCAACTGTTATTAATACAGGAGGTACTAATTATACATATGAGTATTATTTAGATGATGAACCAAATACTCCTATTACTAATAATACATTTACAAATATTAAAAACGGTACTCACACTGTCACTGTAAAATACAATGTAAGCTTTGTACCAAGTTATAGTAATTTATTACAAGAAGATTTTGGAAGAGGTGGTTATACTACAACTCCTGGAATTAGTCCGAAATACTGTTTTGAAGATGAATCGACGCCTCACCCATCAAATTGGCCAACAGCAACATGCGGTGCTATAGGTGACTACCAAATCAATGATGGTAAATATGCTGTGGCAAGTTCTATCAAAACCAATTTTGGAAATACTTGGGTAGTAGCAAAAGATCACACTGTACCAGCTAATGCATTAGGAAGATTTTTATGTGTTAATATTGGAGAATCAGCCGGTTATGGTGGTATTATATACAGTAAACCAATTAAAGATGTTATTGAAGATCAACCTGTAATTATTTCATTATGGGCAGAGAATTTAATGAGAAGTACTACTGGAAGCAGTTATTTTGATCCGGAATTAACGATTCAGTTAGTTAATAACCTAAATGGAGTAGGCGGCATAGAAACTATAGTTGCAACAACGGATACTACAAATCCTTGGAAAGTTCCAAGAAATGAAATATGGAATTATAAAGAATTGTCTTTAAATCCTGGAAAATATAATAATCTTAGTTTTGTTATTCGTTCTTATAATACTAAGTATAGTGGGAATGATTTACTTGTAGATGATATTTGGGTTCGTCAGGTACCTAAGTCATGTATTGCAGAACAGGATTTTGATTTTGAAATTGATGAAAATCAAAAATTTGTTGCAGTTGAGCCTAGCGTTAGCAATGTTGCCTGCCATGGAGGTGATACAGGTACCATAACTATTGCTGCTCAAAATTTTGGTGCTGAATACTACTATTCGATAGATGGCGGGGCTAACTTTATAAAAGCTACAACTTCTCCGATTATTCTTGACAAACAAACTGCAAAAACATATTCTATTATAGTACAGAGTGATTTAGCGGGAACTTGTTCTAAATCTTTCTCTAAAACAATCAGTGAACCAGCTGCGGTAACTGTTGAAGCGTCTGTTACGTTACAGCCTACTTGTACTTTAGGAGCTACTATTACAGCTGTTGCACATGGAGGTTCAGGAACAGGTTACACGTATTCATTATTAGGTGCAGGAGGTGCAACAATTGTACCTTTCCCTCACGGACCAGTATTTACCAAAGTAGATACAGGTACTTATACTGTTATCGCTAAAGATATAAATGGTTGTCCGTCATCTGCTTCTGTTGATGTAATTATAAATAAACCATCAGATCCAACGGCGGTATTAGATGATACATCAGATTTATGTTTTGATGCTAACAAAGCGACATTGATTGTTAACGCCAGCGGAACAGCTCCATTATCTTATAGCTTAGACGGAGGAGCTTTTGTGGGGAACAAAACATTTACCAATGTGGGTGTTGGAACACACAATATAATTGTAAAAGATGGTAACGGGTGTACAGCTGAAATCAAAAACATTATAATCGCTAACGAATTAAAAGCGAAAGCTACTGTTACTAAAACATTAGATTGTAATACTACGGGGGCTACTATCCATGTAGAAATCGAAGGAGGAAAATCAACGTTTAAATACAAAGCTAAACTTGGATTAACAGGAACGTATGGTTCAAGTGTAAATGTTACTGGAAACACATTTGATTATCCGGCACCAGGAGCAGGAACTTATTATTTTGAAATTTCTGACTCAAATATGCCAAATGCTTGTACTGTTACAGTTAATGCAACAATTTCTTCTATTACAAAACCTGTTGCTGACGCATCGCCGGTACAAATTAAATGTTTTGGAGAATCAACAGGAGAAGTTACATTAAGTGCAACTTTAGGTTCAGGAAGCGGATATACTTATAGTTTTAACAATAGTGCTTTTACATCTACAATTAAATACACAGGATTAAAAGCAGGAATTTCTTATCCATATCAGGTTATGGATGACAAAGGATGTATATCTGAGGAAAAAAATATTACATTAACGCAGCCAGCAGTTCTTCAGGGAATTATTGGGGCAACTAATATTAAATGTAGTCCAACAGGAACGGTTGCTGCGGTTGTTACAGTAGGCGCATCCGGAGGAACAGGCACATATCAATATAGTTTTAACGGAACTACTAATTTTACAGACAGTAAAACTTATTCTACATCTACTCCAGGTGCAGTTACAGCGTACATTAAAGACAACAATGGTTGTCAAATTGGACCGTTAAGTATTACAATTGGTTCTTTTGATCAAATTACTAATATTACTGTTGACGACCACGGATACGATTGTTCTACAGTTCCTGCGGGAGGCAGTGTGACAATTAAAGCGGTTAAAGCAGGAAGTTTAGCGACAATATCATACAGAATATTTTCAGGACCGGCAGGGTATAATACTGCTAGTAATACAACTGGAGTATTTAATTCGTTGACTCCAGGAAACTATGTTTTCCAGGCAACTGACAGCGAAACAAACTGTACATTTAATAAAAATCACGTAATTGGTTCAGTTTCAGATATTGTGGCTGGTGGATCTATTCTTACCACAGTTAAGTGTAACGGCGGTACAGCAACAATTCAGTTTACTGTAAATGGAGCTAAAGCAAGCGGTTACGACTATGTGATTAAAAATGCTGGCGGAACTACAATTCAGCAGGCGAATAACGTGGCAGCGACAACGACCACTATTGCAGTTCCTACTGCAGTTGGGGCGGGAGAATATACGATTACGGCTACAGACAGATTAACTAAATGTCCGTCTACCTATAAAATTACAGTAACACAGCCGGCAAATGCTTTAGATGTTACAGCAGTTGCGGCAAATATCAACTGTAATAAAGGAACATCATTAGTAAAAATAACCGGAATTGGTGGTACAACAAGCTACAGCTATGCAGTTGTAATACAAGGAACACCGGGTGTACCGACTTACTTAGCAGACAATGAAATTACGGTAAACACTAACAATGGTGCAAATCTGCTATGGACAGTTTACATAAAAGATGCTAATGGTTGTACAGATACTTTTCCTTTAACAATTGCAAAAGATGCAGTACCAAGTGTTACAGCAGTTTTAAGCAACCAATGTACAGCTTCAGGAAGTAACTTTACAATTACTGCGACAGGTACTGGCGGAACAGGAACATTACAATACGGTATCAATGGTTCAACAGGAGCATTTAGTACTAATCCTGTTTTCAATGTTGCTCCGGGAACTTATACCGTTTGGGTACGAGATGCTAACTTATGTACAGCATCGGCGGCAGCGATTACAGTTTATGACAAATTAACGGCACTTACTGTTATTAAGGAATTAGATTGTTCTCTAACAACACCTGATGCTACAATTACAGTTAATGCAAGTGGTGGATTAGCTCCTTATAAATATGAAGTTTCGACAAATAATGGAACTTCTTATAGTGCTATGCTGACTAATGTTTATACAACAGCAATAGCAGGAAAATTTTTAATTAAAGTTACAGATCAAAATAATTGTTCATTCGTAACATCAACTGACATTCTTTCTATTTCTAATCCAGTCTTAAATGTTTCACAGAAAAATGTTTCTTGTAACGGATTAGCAGATGGATCCGTAGAATTATCTGCAACGGGAGGTTCTGGCGGCTATGAATTCAGTAAATACGGAATCATTTATGGAACTGCTTTTACCTTTACAGGTTTAGCAGCAGGAGATTATGACTTTTTCGTAAAAGACAGTAAAGGATGTACACATAAAGTTACTGTTACTATCACGCAGCCATCAGTATTAACAACTACAGCAAGTGCTCCGGCCTTTACGTGCAGTACAACAAATACGAAAGAATCTAAAGTATTAACCATTGCAGAACCAACAACAGGAACATTTCCATACGAATACAGTTTTGGCACAGGCGGTTATTCAGCTACAAGAACCTTAACGGTAAGCGATACAGGAGCGCCTCAGACAATTGCATTCTCTGTAAGAGACAAAAACCTTTGTGTTTACAACGGAACAGTTACACTGGCTCCATTAAATCCTCCAACAATTGCGAGTATTTTAGGAAGTGATGTTACTTGTACTGCCTTATCAAGCACCGTTCAGGTTACTGCAGCAGCAGGAACAGGAGTAGGTGCATTGACTTACAGTATTACAGCTCCGGCTTCGGCAATTGCAAGCAATACTACAGGACAATTTGCAGGACTGGCTCCAAATGTTATTTATACATTCAGAATTACAGATGCCAGCGGTTGTTATGCTGAGCAGTCTTATACTGTTAAACCGGTTACTCCTATTGCTATTATCGGTACATTAGGCAATGATGCAAAATGTAAAGGTACTTCAACAGGAAACGGAACATTTACCATTTCAGGTGTTGCTGTGGTTGGAAACTATTCTTTCAGTTTAACAGCAGGAACATTAGGAACAGGCACACTTACCAAATTAGACAACACGCTAACATTAAGTAATGTAGCAGCAGGATCTTACACGGTTGAAGTTACTGATACGGCTACAGGCTGTAAAAAATCAGCAGCTGTTGTTATCGGCGAGCCTCTTCTTGACGTTGATGTTACCGCTACAGCGACTAATATTAACTGTAAAAATGACAATGCTGTTATTACAGCAGTTGGAGCAGGCGGAACAGGACCATACAAATATGCAGTAATCATATCTACTAATCCGGCAGCTCCGGCAGCAGGAGATTATGGTACAAGCGATAAATTAACAGTTGATACCAACAGCGGTGCAGACATGAGCTGGAGAGTTTATGTTATGGATGCCAATGGATGTATCGATTCAGTTGTAAGATCAATTGCAGCAGATCCAATCCCGACAGTTACGGCGGTATTGAGCAACCAGTGTACAGCTTCAGGAAGCGGCTTTACTATTACAGCAACAGGTTCAGGCGGATTTGGCACTTTGACTTACTCTTTGAATGCTGCTTCAGGATTTACGTCAAACCCTGTTTTCAATGTTCCGGCTTCAGCAACCCCATATACAGTTTGGGTAAGAGATGCGAACCAATGTACGGCTTCTGCCACGCCAATTACGGTTTATCCTCAATTGACAGCAGTTGCAAAAATTACCAAAGAACTAGATTGTTCACTATCTCCATCTGCAGAAATCACAGTTGATATTGCAGGCGGAAAATCAACATATACTTATAAAGTTGATCCGGGAACTGGAGTTTACGGTTCAAGTGCTGCCGTTACAGGATCACAATTTGTGTTTCCGGCGACCGCTTCAGGAACTTATAAATTCGAGATTACAGATTCTAATACTCCGGGCTGCAGCGTAATTGTTTCAATAGGAGTTGCGGCAATTTCAAACCCAACAGTTACCGTTGCCACACAGGTTAACATAACATGTTTTGGAGCAGCAAACGGTTCGGTTAAATTAAAAGGAGCAGGCGGTTCAGGCGGTTATAAATACGCTGATAGTGCAGCAGGACCATTTAATACAGCTGATACTTTTACGGGATTAACTCCGGGTCTTCATACATTCTATGTACAAGACAGCAAAGGATGTCCGGTAAGTATTGATGTTACTATTTTAGAGCCTTCAGCATTAACGACTACAGCAAGTGCTCCGGCCTTTACGTGCAGTACAACAAATACGAAAGAATCTAAAGTATTAACCATTGCAGAACCAACAACAGGAACATTTCCATACGAATACAGTTTTGGCACAGGCGGTTATTCAGCTACAAGAACCTTAACGGTAAGCGATACAGGAGCGCCTCAGACAATTGCATTCTCTGTAAGAGACAAAAACCTTTGTGTTTACAACGGAACAGTTACACTGGCTCCATTAAATCCTCCAACAATTGCGAGTATTTTAGGAAGTGATGTTACTTGTACTGCCTTATCAAGCACCGTTCAGGTTACTGCAGCAGCAGGAACAGGAGTAGGTGCATTGACTTACAGTATTACAGCTCCGGCTTCGGCAATTGCAAGCAATACTACAGGACAATTTGCAGGACTGGCTCCAAATGTTATTTATACATTCAGAATTACAGATGCCAGCGGTTGTTATGCTGAGCAGTCTTATACTGTTAAACCAGTAGTGAAAATTGCCGTTAGCCCAAGTGTAACCAATCATATAAATTGTTTTGGTACGAGTACAGGTAATGGAGTATTTACGATTTCTGGATTTACAGGAACTTATAGCTATACCATAAATGGAGGAACAGCTGTTACAGCACAAACTTCAGGTGTAGTAAACTTAACAAATCAGCCAGCCGGAACTTATAACATTTCCGTTTTAGATAATGTTACGGGTTGTACAGAAACTAGTTCACTTACAATTCAACAACCCGCTGCTGCATTGACTGCAAGTTATCTTACAGTAAATGCAAATTGTAATGTTGGTACATCAAAAGTAACGGTAACGGCTTTAGGTGGAACGCAGGCATATAAATATTCATTTGTACAAGACGGTGATGCAATAGGAACGTTAACAACTTCTAATGTTGCTAATTTAGATCCAACAGTTACTAAAAACTGGGATGCTTATGTAGTTGACGCTAACGGATGTCAGTTTAAACTTGATGTTGCAATTGATAGCGACAATGCGCCAACTGTTACAGCTACTGCATTGAGTCAATGTTTAGGAGTAGGAACGTATACTATCACTGCTGTAGGTTTAGGAAAAGCTCCTTTGACTTACAGTATCAATAGCGCAACTTCTGGTTTTGATACACCAAACACATTTGCAGTAACTGCTTCAGGTACTTATAATGTTTGGGTAAAAGATGGTAACGGTTGTGTGGCCATGACTACAGTTCCGGTAATAGTGAATGATAAATTGACTCTTTCTGCTCAATTGACTAAAGACAATACATGTTCTGGCAGCACAGATGCTGTTATTACTTTAACTGCTTTAGGTGGTTCAGGTGCAGGAACGTATACCTATACATATACCAGTACTCCTGTTGCGGTAGGAACTTTTGTTGGAAACGTTTTCACAACAAGTGCAGCTGCTGACTTTATCTTTACAGTAAAAGATTCAAAAAATTGTACAGCGACTACAACAATTGCTATAAAAACTACAGTACCGGTTAATCCGGAATTTACAGTTGTAGAAGGACCAAAAATTAATTGTAATGGAGATGCTTCAGGTTCATTGATCCTTACAATTGACAATACAAAAGGATTAGCGCCATTTGTAATTAATGTTAAAAACAATACAACAGGTCAGGATTATTTAACTCAAACATCTGGTTTAACTGCCGGTGCTTATACTGTGAAAGTTACTGATGCAAAAGGTTGTTTCCACATTGAAAATATTACAATTGGACAGCCAGATCCTATTCATATTGATTTTGATAAAGAAGATCTTACGTGTGTTGGCGGTGGTATTTCAAAAGGAAAAATCATTATTAATTTTGTTACTGGTGGAACTCAGAACTATGATTACTACGTAACAGGTATTAATAATTACAATCAGCATATTCCAAACGTACCTGGAACAATGCAGGTATTTGAAGTAGTTGATTTTGGTTTATATCAAATTAGAGTTGTCGATAAAAATGGTTGTTCAGCATTTGAAAATGATGTTTTGATCGCCGCTCCAATTGATGATCTTGCAATAAGCGTTAGTACTACTTCTACTTGTAGTTTAACAGGAGGTAGTGCAACTGTTAAAATTTTGACAGCATATGCTGGAACTGGACCATTCCATTTCAATATCTATAAAGGCTCAACACCTCCACAAGTTTGGACTGCAGATGGAGTAGATGGATGGCAAGGTGTAACTGGCCCGAAAGAATCAACGTTTACTGGTTTAACTCCTGGTGTAACGTATACTTTTATAGTATATTCTGAAAGCACAGGTTGTTACTATTACCAGGTTGCGCCTACTCCAATACCAACAAATTCAACATTAGCCATAAATGCTGTTGTTCCTCAAAATAGAACTTGTACAGGAGTAAATGATGGTAATGTTAGTTTTGAAATTAAGAGTATTTATGCAAGTGCTGTAAATGTTACTTATACTATTGTCGAAGCGGCTAGTAACGTTGCTACTTCAATTACAGGAACAAGAACAATTGCGGCTAACGGAACTGCCGTTATAACTAATGCAGGTATTTTACCAGTAGGATCTTACTATATATTAGTTCAGGAAACTTCTGGAGCTAATTCAGGATGTGGAAAAGCTTCTGCAAATTTCAATATCAAAGAATCACCGATATTATTATCACTTACGGCTTCTGCTGTCACAAAAGCGGATTGTACAACTTTAGGAGTTGTCACTGCACAAGGAAAAGATGGAACGGGTCCATATAAATATATTATACTTCCTTCGCCTTCAACAAAACCTCTATTAACTGCGGCATGGTCATCTGCCAATACATTTAATGTTGCAGGAAGTGTTGGTGGTATTATTTATGATGTTTATGTAAAAGATGATTATAATTGTATTACATCTGTACCGGTAACAGTGCGCCAATATGCAGCACCAACAATTGTTGCACCAGCGGCAATCTGTTATACAGGAGCTCCATTTACATTTGCTATTGGAGGTTCGGTTGATGCAACTATCGTTGGCGACGCAACTTATAGTGTTGATGGAAGTACTTTCCAATCATCACCAAACTTTACCTTTAATGGTGCTAAAATTTATAATTTAGTTATAAAAGATGGTAAAGGTTGTACAGCTACAACTACATTCGAGGTAAAACCACAATTATTATTAGATGTTCAATTAACAAGACCGTTAAGTTGTATTGTTGGAAACGAAGCGGCAATATTTACGCTTACGCCAAAGGATGGTTACGGTTCTTATACGTATTCATATACTTTAAATGGCGGATCATCTAACACTATTCCAGGTCCAGTATTTACAAACAACGCCACCGGAACTTATATTTTTACTGTAAGAGATGCTCAGAATTGTTCTGCTTCTTACACTATTAAATTAGATCCAATTCCGGCAATTGCATTTACTGCAACGCCAACAAATTTAACCTGTAATCTGGCCGCTGACGGAACAATCAATGTTGATGTTACGGCAGGAGTAGGACCATTTAAATATCAATTGGTAAGTGGTGCTACAACTTGGGCTTTCCAAGACTCAAATGTCTTTACAGGATTGGCAGCAGCGACGAACTATGTAGTTACCGTGAGAGATGCTAAGATGTGTGAGGCAACAGCTCCTGTTACCATTACGCAGCCAGCAGCTTTAACAGCTTCTTCATTAATTACGACAACATTAGTTTGTACTGCAGGAAATGCACCATCACAAGCTGAAGTAACAGTAACTGCTGTAGGAGGAACAACTCCATACCAATACAGTTATGATGGAGGACTTAACTATATAACAGACAATATTTACAAAACGACTGTTGGTAAAACTTTCGATGTTTATGTAAAAGATAAAAACGGCTGTATTTTCATAGTGCCAAATGGCGTTAATGTACCGGCATTGGTACCACCGACAGACTTGACATTCTTAACAACCGCTCCGGTTACCTGTCTGGCAAAAGCCACAGTTGAGATTACAGGCCACACAGGCGG
>Ga0247811_1000062_pt1 | contig 39411 bp, 62 predicted proteins | sample UWRJL134311R1_FD_189018 | JGI IMG/M metagenome (GOLD analysis project Ga0247811, IMG submission 189018) | Plant litter microbial communities from Arlington Agricultural Research Station in Wisconsin, United States - UWRJ-L134-311R-1 | ecosystem: Environmental > Terrestrial > Plant litter >...
GCTTGTGGTGTTACTCAATGGCTGTCCGCTCAATGTCACCGCTTTCGTCGGAAAAGTTGAAGGCGTGAATGCCGTCCACGTTCCCGTTTGCGTAATGCTTCCGCTATTTGCAGGAATAGCGGTTTCAGCGAACATACTTGCAAATAATGCATTGTAACCATTTTCAATCTTTGCAAGTTCTCTCGCATCGGCACCGCCTCGTATGTGGTCGTTGAACCCCAACATAATTATTGTTTTCAACTTGTTTTTAACCGTACTGTTGAAAGCACCAGTTGTATTTACGTTATTAAAGCCCTTCAATATTCCACCGCCCGCAAAACCTAAATTCAATTGTTCCACACCCATCCTGTCAGAAGATAAACGCGACCAACCGTAAGCGGATGATGTTGCGCCTGTTCCAACCGTGTAACTATCTCCCAGATACCTAACGATTGCGCCTGAATTTACCTTGAATAGTCTTGAAGAAGATGATATAGCTAAATCCAACTCATTGATTGCATCCTGTACGTTTGTGGCAGAAATATTCCCTGCCGGTGTGTTGGGTGTAGTAAGTGCTGTTTGGTCGCCAGAGTTGTTACCCGAAATGGTGCCTCCGTTTAGCGTTCCCGAAACCCCTACATTTACAAAATCTCCAAGCGCGGCCTCAACATCCTGAATGTTTACTAAATTATTCGCGCCTCCATCAAGGTCGGTAGTTAGTGGATTTGTAAGACCGCCGCCAGTAACCAATGACGAAATATCCAGATTTCCTTCGGTATCTGCTGTTACTTTGGTTGCCCCTACCGATGCGGATGCGACTAGTGTTCCGTTTGCATCTGGTAATTGATTTGTTCTTTCGTCGGTTATATTGTCGGATTTAATAAGCGCCTGTATTCCGGTTCCAGATAAAACAATTGAGCCATCACCCCTGATTTCACCGCTAAATCCGCCACCATTTGATGCGTATATTCTTGCGCCATCTATGCCTGATGCGTTTTCTACACTAATATTTGCATTTACACCGCCTGTATTAAATACGCCAATAACTCCAGCTTCATCTATTCCCAAGTTTGTATTTATAGCTAATTGCGATGGCGATATGGTAGCTGTATTTACACCATCTGTAACGGTAGTGTTTGTAGGATTTGCATCGTACATCTCTTGTAACGACTGATAACCAGTAAATGAAACCCAATCACTAACCGCGGATTTCCACCACTCGAATTGATTTGTCGTGGTATTGAATATCAACTCTGAGTTCACCGCGCTTCTTGCATCAGCCTGCCCCTGTGTCAGCCTAGGCAATAACATTCCCGTCCTGATAGTGGTAAAATCAAAATCGGAAGCAGGGGCAAGTGTTCCGAATCCCAATCGGTATGAGTATGCGCCAGTTGGGTATGGCATGATTCCTTTCCCGACATATATCCCATTAGGATATGATTGTGAAAATCCAAAAGATGAAATAAATAATAAGGATAATAAAATGTACTTTTTCATAAATTATGTTTTGTAATATGTTTCAATAGTTTCGTAGCCAATTGTTTCGTAGTTTATGGTAACCGACGTGCCGACCTGAGTTACAAGGTTTTTCTTAATCTTAACCCCTTCTATGAATACAAGCACGGCTGTTTGTCCTGCCGATAAAGTTACGATGTTTTCAGTAGCGGCAGCTGCGGTGTCTACTTTTGGTTCGTCTGACCATGAAGAACCGCCTCCACCGGAAATAACCCACTCAAATCCATTGTACTGGTACAACTGCACGGGCTGGTTATCCACGTCAACCATCATATAGAAATCGGCATAACTGAATGATGCTGGAGGCGTTGTGTTTGGTTCACCCGTTCCAGTGTAAAGCTGTACTCCAGCCGTTGCGTTTGACAACCGCCCAAATATTTCATTGATTGCAGCCACAAGGTTTGAATGCGCCGTAGTGGCAAGATCGTCAGGATTGCCCGTTACGTCATTCTGGCGCTCGCGTATTGCCTGCAATACAGGATTAAGCGTCGCTGCGGTAATATCGTTGTTGCCGTTGGTGTAAACCCATTGGTTTATGAATGCTATAAGCTGCGCGTCTGTCATGAACCCTCGTTATTAAAATCATCGTTGAAATCATCGTTGAAATCCCCCACGACCTCAAATATATTGTCTGCAAAAAGATTATTGAAATCCTCAATCTCGCCACCAATAGTGCCCGAACGGTAAATGAAAGGCAGCTCATCCTCAAGGCTGTCATCAAGGTTGCTCAGTTTAAGTAACGAGCCGCCTCCTGAGTTCTGTGGATCGTAAGTGTAATCTGTTGTGCTCAGTCCGTACTCGAAACCGAATATTTCAATCACACCGTCCCCGTATTGCAGTGCCGCGAAATAATCCCCGTAATCCATCTGCTTCTGTATGCACTTGGATTCCTCGGAAACCCCCAGCAACGCCGCATTTATTACATGAAGGTATTGCGGTATTCCCTGTTCTACCGTCTTTTCCGCGCTGCCGAATATAACCGACGCATTCTCATTGAGCTTGAACATAAATCCCGTCCTGCCATCATACAGTTTGAAGAGTACGCGGTGACGGCATTCGTAGGAATCATCAATATTGGTTATTGAGGTAAGTATTGCCTTTACTTCAACGTCCGATCGGTTGACCAAAACCATCTGCTGCGCGTAACGCTTGGTGAAACTGCCGCATGACATATCAAGCCCGCTCCTTAACTTCTCACAAACGCCCATCTCTGTAATGATAATTGTTAGGAATTTCCTTTTTTACGATGCTGCTTTTCATTCCGTAACCTTTGGCCTTTGTCTTTTCGTCACAGTTTCCACCGCAGCCGCAGCCCTTGCATTCACGCGAATCAAAATCCGTGAATACGTCCTTGTTCTTGCAAATGAAATTCTGTATTCCCTTGAATGCTGTGTAGCCCATAGTCCTGTAATTATCTGAACGCATCTGTACTTCTTTCAAAGGAACAGGCAATGAGAATTCGTTCGTTTTTGTAACAAGTCCTGTCGGAGTGTCATTATATCCATTTATAATTACATATCTTGCATAGGAATAATAAACAAACATTTCCTTAACGCCCAAATGAGTTCGGTTCTTTCCGTTGCACGATTCATATTTACCGCCGCATAATAGATTCTTATTGAGTTCGTAGTTTTCTGGTTCGACTGGCTCAAATGGCGGTGTGGTACAATCTGGATCAGCCTCGCATTCTGCCAACTCAACCAGATAAACTTGATACAATGCATCGTATTCGTTAACCTCCGCGTTTGCCGTTAGTATATAATCCCAGAATCCGCAGAACAACTCCGTCATGTCGAACTTTTCAGCCTGATTGATGCCTATGCACAGCTTTGAAAGGTCGCAATGCGTGGCAACCTGACCGATGCAATCGAAGTCTGGTTGGTTAATTATTGGATTTTCGGTGTTGCAAATCATGGCGTTGGGGTTTGTACCGTTACTTTCCTTACAATAGGCTCTATAATTACGGGAAAGCCTAAGTATGCCAGTGTTTCCTGTAATTTTTCGCGTTTAGGCTCTGTCTGCTCAGAATAGAACAGCTTATATTGCTCAAACGCGCCTTCCGTTGTGCCGAACATGCCATCGCTGGCATAAATCATAGGTTCCGGTATATTGTCAGCTACGCCTAGTATGTGTCGCTTAATCCTTTTGTCGGTATTTACAAACCTATCGTCATCAAGTTGGGGCTTAAGTTGTTGTAAAAATACAACTTTTGTCGGGTCTGCCCCTGCTTCGGCATTGAATATCTGAATATTTCCAGCATCTTCTGAGCCTAGCCATTCACCTATATCTGCATTTACATTTTTTTCCTGTTGCTCATCCAGCCCTGAGGTTACCACAATCACCTTGCCCATGAATCCCTCTCTGGTTTCCTTGTTGGTATAAAGACCCATACGGTATTCAGTATCGCAATCATTATAAACGCTATCGAAAGGTGACAACGCATATTCGAAACGAGGCGTAAGGTTCAGGTAAAAGACCTGTCCCCTGTATTTTTTAATGGCTTCAGTAAAATCCTCTAAATCTCCGCTTAATCCAGCGTCTGCTTTAATCTGAGTCTTGACTACGTTCAAATCAGGGCTGTATGGATAGAACCATTTTACCTGACTTTTCTTTTGCCCGAACTTCGCTTTATCCCGCCAATCCTTGAAGTAAATCTTACCTAAGTTTTTATCGTCGTCCTCTTTTGCTTTTCTAGGTCTGCAATATGGAAGCACGTCAATATGTGTTTGCTTCAATAAACCGTCCTCGCCTATGCCCCATCCAACGTGAAACCAGCTACCACCCTGAGTGGATAAATCCTCGGCACTCATATTTATGATGTCGGTGATTTTATATGCTTTCTTCTTATTTACGAACGGAAGTTCCTTGTAGGTATAAACTTTATCGGTTTCTTCATTCAAAACACCCGCGCCTGCAATGAATTTAGCGTTAAGCAATGATGCTCTGTAAGCTGTTGGTGAATTTGAAATAACTCCCTCGATCTCATATGGATAAAGATTGTTTTCACCGTTAAGATAAATAAAGTCTGCACCCTCTTTTCCAAGCGGCATAATCCTTCTGTATATCTCAATCAAACTGGCTCTTAATCCCATTATCTTAATTTTTCTGGCAATACATCAAACTTTTTCCTGCGTTCAGAAATCTGTTCTTCCGTTCCGTAAGTTAGGAAATTTATGGCAAAATCTTCCGTTAATCTGTTGGAATATCTAAGGAAAGTTTTCCCGTGCGCCTCGAACCTGAATATTTCCGAACCGCGTGACTTCAATCTGAATGTGACTGGTGTCTGTTTCGGTTGTCTTGCAGCACGAGCACTTGACTTTTCACCCCGTACGAATTTATCCCAGTCGCTGTTGAAGGTACATCCTGCACATGCTGGTTTATATCCTAACTGTTCCCTGTACAAATCAATATAAATAAGCAAAAGGCTAGGAGTATTCCTAACCTTAGTCTTGCCTTTTGATATTAATTCCTGTTTGGTCATTACGAACCGCTGTTTGCAAACGCGTCGTCGAAGTCCTCTGATTCCTGTCCAGGTATTTGTGATACGTAAACCAACGGAAGGTTGTTTTCCGGCGCAGTCTCCAAAGAGGAAAGCACAATCAGTGACCCACCGCCACCGCCTTGAATGTCGTAGGTATAATCGCCCGTCGACAATCCGTTTTCCATTCCGTAAATCTCTACCGTACCGTCCTGAAACTGGAAGGCCACAACGTATGAGCCTTTGTCCAAAGACGAAAGGACACATTTCGCTTCCTCCGATGCCCCCATCACAATCATGTTTGCATTGTGGGTGTACTGTGGATAACCCAAGTCAGAACGTGTCTTGTCGAATGTTCCAGAGTAAGAAGAACCTGCTTCAAGTCCTGCAAACCTGTAGCCCGTCTTACCTACTTTCAATTCAAACTTAACGCCATACTCGCAGGTAGGTGTTGGGGATTCAAAGTCGGTCAACTGATATTCGACAGTGGACAAATCAATATCCGTCCTGTTGATTACAACCGCCTGTTGAAAGTATCTACGTTTTACCGTTATACATGTCTGGTCTTGCCCGTTGAGCAATTTACCGCATACTGATTCTACTGCCATTTTCTTTTTGTTTTAAAATTAGCTACCGCCGTTTTCAGCTCCCAAGTAAACGTAGTCGTCAGTTACCAACGATGGCGCAAGGGTAAATCCTGCATCGATATAAATCTGGTTGTCGTCCTGTGAATACCAAACCCTGAATTGGTTCAGTTGGTCAATCTCTGACGTTCCAAAAAGGATATTGTCCTTGGCCGTGAGCAATGCCCTGTAAGGGAAGCCCAAATCCAACTGGTTGATTACCCCGTCAAACTCACGTTTAACAAGTACAGGTATTCCGAACACCTTAAGGTTGTCGATTGAGAATGTTCTTGCTGCCCCGACCTTAGCCGGATCGATACAATCACAGTTGTACATTGAAAGGTCATTCTTGGTGTTGAGCCACGCAACGAAGATATTACCCATTGCTGCGGTCATTTCAAAAACCAATTGTGAAGGGTCAAACCAAGGCGTAATTGCAGCGATATTGTAAGCCTGCTCCAAGTATGCGTAAACCTCATCGCCTGTCAACGTGCCTGCAAGGTTCTCAGGGATTTCAATCTTTGTTCCGTCTCCTGCTTCTGCCTGCGTGAAAATCCCGTTCATTGAACGCAATAACGCATAATTAGGGTCGGCATTGCTGATTGACTTGTCACCGAAGTAAGCCTGTCTCCATTTGGCGGCCTCCATATTTTTAAGGATGATGTCGGTGATGTAGGCGATAAGCCCAGTGTCCAAATCAGCATCCCCGAATATGCGTTTGTACTGTCCGAAGAATAAAAGGAAATTTTCCTCAAAGCTGTTCCAGCATATTACAATACGGCAAGCATTTGTTCCGATGTCCCATGTCATAGGCTCAAAAGGCAAATCCACATCACACGTAGGCAATGTACAGTTTGACGGATCCTTGTATGGGAATGATGCATAATTTGGCGCGTTTGAAATAATCGGTATAATATTACCCTGTCTTACACCCGGAATTACCGTGTGTCCTGCAAGCGCATCACCTACCTCGAAGAATCGGGTATAGATTGCGTTCTCCAGCTTTAGTTTGTCGGCAGTTACTAGGTCGTTGACCAATTCTACCAGTTCGTCAAAATTTGTGGTTACTGCCATTGTTATTGTTTATTTTGTGATTTAAAATTGTCGATTGCTTTTGCGAAACGCGAACCTTTTACGGGTGCTTTAGACGCTGTGTTTGTCGGCCTTGCCGCAGGCGGTGTGTCCACGATTTCAGATTCCAGCTTGCGGATGTTGCTGATTGTTTTCAGCAATGTTTTGTTTGTGATTGCAGTTTCGTCTACTTTTGCCTTCAATGATTCATTGGACGCTTTTAGGTCGGCAACTTCTTGCTTCAACGCCTCGATTTCGGTTGCATCGTCATTAGCAGGGTCTTCTCCGGCCGGTCTGATTTCAGTAAGCACACCAGCAGCGAAAACATAGGTTTCTCCGTTCGCCATCACTACCTCGCCCTCGGCAGGCGCACCGTCGATTGTTGCATTTGCCCCAACCTCGATTGGTTCGTCCTCTAACAGTTCATAAAAGTCAACTTTCTTCATGTCAGCGGTGTCTACCATTTTGTTTTGGATTCCTGCCGCCTTAAGCAACGCTTCCAGTCCTTTTTTGAAAAGGCTTTTTTTATTATCACTCATTTTATCATTGTTTATGTTAATAGTATCGTCGAATCTTTTGAATGCGGCTGGTCTTAGAACCTTTTCAATCTTGGTGGCGAAACGCATTTTCTTCGCCATCTTTGTCGGTATGAACGTGTCCTGTTCCATCAGTTGCATTGCCTCGTCAAAGGTTAGTTCAGTATGGTCTGAGTAATGTTGTGCAATCCTTGTGTTGGCTTTATCAAGTTCAATCTTCTGCGCTTGTGTAATTGATTTTGCGTCAGGATAATGAGCTTTGTGAACAAACGGTTGAAGGTCTGAACTCAATTCCCTTTCGTCTCCTGCCAAGAAAATAACAGTGTATATTGAGTTCAATCTTGATTCTGCGAACGTATGGACTGGTACTTTATTGTTCTTTGCGTAACGCCTGAGCTCGTAATACATCGCGAATCCCTCGTCAACATCGCCCCCGTTACCGTTAAGCCTTACAAATAAAGGTTCTCCATTTGCTTCCGAAAGTTGGTTCTGCAAATCAAGAAGCGAAACCTTGTTAGGGGCTGCGTCCGAAACGTGCACTACATCACCGTATATCTTAATCTCGTAAGCCAAAGTATATTTTTGTTGTAAAAGTAAAATAGCTTCACTATATTTGTTTGGATAAAATCTTCCAAATGTTCTGGAGCAGAAAGCCTAAAATAGAAAACCCGTACATTACTTTGCACAGGCTTAAGATTCAAAACGATAATAGGTATTTGGATTATTTGAAGTGGTGTGCATCAGTTTGTGAAATACCGATGGATAAGTACGATTTTATAAAGGAGATTACTGAAAAGGAAAATGAATTAAACGCACTCACGAAATGAAAAAACTAATACTGTTTATAGCAATCGCATTTTCATCATGTGATAACAAAGACGAAGTTCCCTATGCTGTTCAGCAAGGTTCGGTCAAGATAATTTCGTACGATTTCAATTATATTGAGAACAGGAGGTATAATTTCGAGGCGACCGTAAAAAACGAAACGGATGAATTCCAATCGGGTAAAGTTAGGTTTTCTATAGCCTCAGGTAACGCAACGGTTTATACTTACATAAATAACGTATCTATTGCCCCGAATGAAACAGATAGTTTCAATCAGCTTTCAGATGTGATGTTCGACGAGGTTCCAGAGGTTGATGGGGTTGAATTTATTAAATGACTCCTGTCCTTTGGACTCTTGTTTGCCCTGTAAAAATGAAACATATAAAGCCCTTTAATCAATCCAAGCCGTTTACCTTTCCTCAAAACATCCGAACAAAAGTAATCGTCAAAGTTTGGCGTGTTCTCCCGAAACTTTACCTGATTCCATAATGATTTCGGAAATAGCATAAACATTCCCGCTATTCTTCTCTTTAAGGTTATGTCCTCTACTTCTGCCCAATGTCCGGTTTGCAATTGCTTGGCAATTTCGTAATGGTTCATAATATCCATGTCGTTACTGAACTCGCCCTTGTATCGTTGAATTGGACGCGCAAGTCTGTTGGTCATGCATCCTAAAAGGGAATATTTTTTGCCATACAGTTTAACTACTTCTGATATTTGCTGTCCCCATTCTGGAGTTAGGAACATTACATCCCCGTCCATCAGGCAAACCCACGCATCATCGGGTACGCATTCAATCTGTTCGTTGATTGCCTTTCCGAAATTCTTTTCGGTTGAGTATGGGGTTATGTAGTGTATGTTGCTCAAGGATTTGTTCGCATGTTTTCTGACACACTAAGTTTTGACGCGCTAAAATGGTAAGTTGGCGCGTTGTTATATGTTCCAACCAACCTATACCCTTTCGGCAGCATCTCCAAAACTTTCTCCATTGGTTCAAAAGTCTCAACAAACAACTCTGGAAAGTCTCGTTCAATAACAGGCATCGCGCCTTTCAAGACCTCAAATTCGAATCCCTCTACATCAATCTTGATCAAAGCCACACTTGCAGAAATATCCCCGACAATCTCCAATTTTGTTTTGCCCTTGCTTTTGGTTATGCTATTCTTACCGCTGCCGTTCTTGCTTTCCTTTACTGTACAATAACCTTTCTTTGCCCCAACTGCGCAGTTGAATAACCTAACCACATTGCCCGGATTATTATTTACGTTTTGCTCAAGTATTGCAAACGTGCTAGGTGTTGGCTCATAAGCCCAAACCTCATCGGCTTGGCAATGGTTTGAAAAGAATATCGTGTGGTTTCCGACGTGAGCTCCGATGTCAAGCCAAACGCCTTTCCTATACGGAAGTTTCTGGATATTGGTAAGCATCCATTGCTCATAAAAAGGTTCATTGTACAAATCCATTTCCGCTACTTGCGCAGGATCGGTGAAGATTATGTTGTTTCTTATTAATTCCATTATTTTTTAATTTTAGGATTGGCAGACGGAGGCGGTAAGACTTGGCGTCTTTTTATATTAGCATCCGAACCGCAGTTTGTACATTTATAAAATTTTACTCGAATGTTTTTCTTGGCCCCGTTACAGTAGTTAATTTTAGCATTACAACAGTCGCTTAGCCTTTCTACTTGTGTTTCCATATCGCTTTTTTATTATTCAATTCCTCGTGTTTGAATTTGGTGTTGATTGCTTCACCGTGAACCAAGACATCATTGTAATGCTTATGCGCCACATAATTGAATATTGCCATGTCAGTACTGTATCGAAGCCCAACAGTTTTTGTCTTATGAAGCCCCGCCCATATATCAATAAGCGGCTCTATTACATCCGAGCAACCGCCAACCAATCCGCAGTTAATCAATATTTCGTTCTTGTGACGCAAGATTATTTGACGGTAATCGGGTATATTTGAAATGAAACGTTCCTGCGTCTTGCGCATCCAACTGTTGTCGGTAATCATTCCGATTTCGTCCCCGCAATACAGTTTGCCTTTTTCAAGTATCTTGAACGGCTCTTTCAGCAAAACAACATCCGTACTGTCAACCATCCAGCACTTATCAAAATCATTTCGCTGCATCCATTCCTGATATACAATCCATCTGTAGACATTCGGGCTGTGCGTCTTGCTTGGCAATGATTTTTCAAATTTTATGTATTCGCTGTTCACGCTATCGACAAAACAGTCACTGAAAACAATAAGGTGCTGTTTGTGTTTGATGCAGGATTTTATTAACGGCATCAGTTCCTCAATCTGCGCCTGCCAGCGTTTTCCCCGTTGCGGGTCTGCCGTGTAATTGAAGTAACTTGTAAGGATTACGTTCTTGTGCTTAATCTTTGGGATTGGTTTGTACGGAATAAATTCCTTGCTTCGTTGCGATTGGTTGTAAAGTTTAATATTCTCGCGAACGTACGTGCTTCTTAATGCGCCAACGCTTGAAGTTATTGTTGAGTGGTAGTCGTGAGAGTAGAATAAAGAAAGGCTATTCGGCACATCCATAAATTTGCAATCTGTCAATCCTGCATTGTGAATCCTTACCGAAAGGTCAACGTGTTCATATCCGTAAACCTTATAAAGCGGATTAAATCCACCAACAACTTCAAGACATTTCTTTGTAAAGAATAACATGCATCCACATGGGTTATTGAATACAGTCAAATACCCCATATCCATAACTATCTTATTCCCATTTTGCCTGCCGTTAGCCAGCCTATCGAAAGTAAAAGACAAATGATTCGCCTCCGACTCAATATACGGCAGCTCCCAACCATCAACAACCGGGTAACAATCATCATCAAAGAGAAATATATAATCGCAGTCCTCAAGAAGTTCAAAACACTTGTTCTTGGCTTGCGCAATACCAACGTTGACGTTGAACCTGAAATCGGAACCCTCAAAAGGAATCTTGCTTGCATCATCTACAACTACAATCTTTGCGTCAGTTGGTGCGTGCTTTCGTATTTGCTCAAGTGTGTGCTTTGCGGTTTCGTTTCGGTTGTGAGTGGTCAAGCCGATTCCCAAACTAAACATTTCTAGGTTTTTTTAAGTTACGAATCAATGCAAGCGTAAGGCATACAAAAATGAAAAATATAAAAATAAATATTGGAATCCATAAAAAGGATGTTACCCATGTCCACGACCATTCAATTAATGAAAATATTTTTAAAATAGACAATATAAAAGTTGTTATAAATAACCCCCCGATTAGTTTTCCTATTATATTAGTTTCCATAATAAAAAGTAAACCCCCAATGTCACGACAACAAAGGAGGCTATATTAAGTTAGTGTCGTGAACAACAAATATAATAATTTAAATCGATTTATTCATATCTTTTATGCAATCCATTACAGTCCAAATGCTCACGCCCATTATTTCTGCAGTCTGCTGGTATTTGTCCATTTTGCTTTTGCAGGTCAAACCGTTGAAGTAAATGTATATTTGGAACGATCGGAGTACCGTCATGGGAATATGCCCCGTCTTCTTCAAGACAGTTATAACATTCTTGTTTTCCTCTATGAACTCGCCTACTGTTGCCATTTGCTACATTTTTTAATATCCTGTCTTGTCTTGTATGATAGTTCGCATCCGCATTTTCCGCATGCCATTTCCGATAGTTCGGGAACGCGTGTTTCTTCTATCCTTAAAAATGGTATCGGTTCTTTCCTGAAATAACGGCATCCTCCGCAAATTGTTGCTCGCTGCTTTGCCAACTGTTCAAACTCATCGGTTGGGTTTTCAAAGTTACGCTTTCCCTCGAAATAAGGCTCTGTGCCGTCGGCTATTAATGTCTTTATCTTAGAACTTAGCATCTGCCATAATTTGACGGTTATCCGATAAGTCAACTATTCCTTTTGCTGCGCCCTCTGCAGTTCCTAGTGCCGCACCAGTCCGTACCGCGTTGGCTATTGCCTCTGCCATCTGGGAATTGTCGGCACGTTGTGAGATATTGTTCTGTAAAATCTGTGATGTATTGCCATCTATACCGACACCGCCGCCTGCCTGATTAATCTGGCTAAGCAATTGCGGGAACATCTGGGTAGCGCGTGCGGTTATGATGCTTTCCCCTGCCGAAACGTTTGCATCAAGGCTGTCGGAAGTTCCGCTACCGATTCCTGCAAGTCTGATAACACCGCTTGCATACTTCGGACGTGGCGCACCGCCCTCAACAGTTGCAGGTTTAACCGCAAGTATCTTCTTGACGTTTGCAAGACCTGCGGCAACAGCTCCAGCCGCAGCGACTACACCAAGCGCTATACCTACGGGACCCGGTATTGCTTCTGTCATTCCAGTAAACGCCGCCTGTGCGCCTCTGTAAGTTTCTACTGTTGTTTGAGCAACACCAGCAGCTTTCCCAGCGGCTGACTCCTTGCCTAAGATACTTGCTATTGTTCCAAAGGTAGTTTGTGCTAATTCAAGTTTATTATCTGTTACCGTGCGCTCAATTAGTTTCTTTTTCTTAGCCTCGTTTTCTTCGAACTTAATCATATCTGCTCCATTAGCTACGGCAATTGCTTTTCTTTGGTCGTACTCTCGTTGGTATTGCTCCATTTGCAATTGAAGACTGTACTCAAAAGCCTCTGCGTTTAACTCTGATTGTATTGCAACATCAATAGCTTCTTTTTCTTTCTTTGCATCCTTTCGTTCCTGTTCTGCGGCTTCATTTGCCACGCGTTGGTTTTCATCAATCTGTGCAATGGCTAGGTTGTATTCCTCGATTCCTATCAAACCAGCGGCGAATCGTTGTGTCTGCAAGTTTGATTCTTCCTCAGCAAGTCGATTGATACGATCCAAATCCTGACGATACAACTCCTCATTATAGAATTGGTTCTCCTCAATGCGTCTTTGGTTATGTAAACGGAATAGCTCCAATTCAATCTCACCGTTGGCAATGACGGCTTCGGTCTGTCTTGAAAGGAACTCATTTGTAATCTCAATCTTTTCCAATTCAAACTCACGAAGTGTCAGTTTCTTTGCATCGTACTCAGCCTGTGCGATTGCGATTTCCTGCTTCATCACTTCCTCGCTGAACTTCAATTGCTCCTCAAGTGATTTCTTTTTATCGCCTTGTGATGCGATATAAATATCAAGCTCGGTCTGCATCGCCTTGATTGCAGCCTCCTGTTGTTTCTTGACCAATGCAATCTGTTCATCTCTAGCTTTCTTCGCTGCGTCCTGACGTTCCTTTTCCAATCCGGATAACACTCGAGAATACTCCAAACGTTTCTCCAAACCTTTATCCTCCGCGTCGTCAATCTTTACAAGTAAATCTATCTCTTCCTGCTTGTCTGCATTGGTCAGGTTCTGTATGCCTTTTATCTGCTGCTGTACTTTAAGTCTTTGCAGCTCAAGTTCCAGTATCTTTGCCTCTGCCTGACCGTTTGCCTCAGCGATTGCGATGTTTTCCTTAGCTGCGGCTGCACGTTCACGGAAGCTTTTTGAAGTGTCCTTAATGATAAGGTTGTTTTTATCCAATGCATCACCAACTGCAACCTGTGCCGCGTTGAAAGCAAGCTGAGAGGCTTCCATTTGCTTGGTAATCCGGTCAACTTCCGCCCCTAGTTTGGCCTGTTCGACCAAGAATTTGTTGGCCTCTGCCGCGCCAGCCTGTACCTTGTCGATTACATTCTCAACACCTGACGCTGCCTGAGCTGCACCGTTCAATACTTTCTTGAAGTCCAAATCCATTATACCTTCAAGTATTACGCCGAACGCCTTGAATCTGTTAATAAGGTTATTCTTTACGAAGTCACCCAAATCGGATAACGCCTTCTTTGGATTCTCGAATGTTTCAATTAGTGTACGCCCAAGATTACTTAACAATCCCAATAATCCTTGGAATATTGCCTGCAATGGTCGGGTAATGGCGGTAAGTTTTCCGATACCGTCCTGAGCTGTTGTCAAATAAGCTATAAATGAACCTAATACAACTACAATTGCACCTATTCCTGTACTTATCAACGCTACTTTAAATAATTTTAAAGCGGTAGATGAAGCGTTTGTTGCTATAACCCCAGCCTCAGTTGCTGCTGTCTGGGCATTCTGGGCGGCGGTAGCGGTTGTTGTGGCTGTGGCTGTAGCTATCTCTAGTTCCGCCTGAGTTGCCAATCCTTGATTCATTTTAAACCCTATGGCTATTCTTGCCTCTTCCGCAACTTTTGCCTGTTCGGTTGTTTGCGTGGCTATTTTAGTTAATGAATTAAAATCCTCCTGTGCTTTTCTAGCCTCGGACAATCCAGAGTAAAAATCCTTATATGCATTTTTGACTTCTGAAATGCTTTCATTTACAGATTTAAAGCCTATCGCCGCACGCTGAAAGGGTGCCGGTAGATTATCCAATACCGAACCGAATAGTTTAGATTCGGTTATTGCCTTTTTAATTGACTCGGTGTAGTTTCCTATATTTAATTTTTGCTTTGCGGACTCGCTTGAATTGGCTTTTATATAGTCAGTATTCTTATCAATCTGCGCATTAACTAGCTTTAATAGTTCGGCTTCCTCTTTTATGGATGGATTCAATTGATTAGAAATCCTGTTCAGTTCAATATTTGCTGCTTTTGCTTGGTTCTTATTGTTTATCTCCCTTCCCAATGCTGCATTCCCTGCCTCAATCAAAGTAGTCTGCTTTGCTTGGCTGGTCATGTAAGCGTTAAGTTCCTTATTGGTTGCAGTCAACTCAGTACGTACACGAGCCATTGAATTTGCCGTATTCTGCTGGTTCTTGTATAGCTGCTGTTCCGATTTGGACAAGTCCTGCAACAGTTTGTCGTTCTCCTTGTATTCGTCAGAAAGTTCCTGACCAGAAGCTGCCAAACGCAACTGCTCCTTAACCAATGCCTCGGTTGCCTTCTTCACTTCCTTGCTGTGGTTCACGTATCCTTCCTGCTCCTTGCGAAGTGCAAACATAGTGTCCTGCAATGAACTAAGGCTAGCCTGCAGCTTGTCAACATCAAACTCGAATGTCGCTATATTTATTACCTCTTCTGCCATGCCTATTCTAAATTAGCGGTTAGTGTTTTTACCGTGCCCGATCCTTGGTCTGCCGTAGTGAATATTACATCAGGTCCATAATAAATATTCTGCCTTGTCTCGGTTCCGTTGGTGGTTTGTATATCGAAACTATTCAATACGGGCTCGGTTTCATAATTCTCGAAAGGAATAACCGCGTAGAACCTTACATATACATCATTGGCAAGTATAGATGATATTTCGCACTCCACGCCGTTTATGATTACAGTTGTTCCTTCTGGGATTATGTCATTGTAGCCTGCGACTATCGGAATCCTGAACCTTACCGCATATCCGCTTACCGCATCAACCTGAATGGCTATGTCTCCCAGAGGAACCTCAGGTATCTTGCCAATCCTCACAAACTCACCTGATGCCAATTGTCCTGACTGGTAGGTTAATTTATTGAGCATATAATACTGCGCCTCCTGACTGAAATAAACTGGCTTTGTCAGATCCGCTTGATAGAAATCAAGCAATCCCATTGCCAAATCAATGTCATGTACCTTGAAATAATTGATAACGTCCATATACCTTGCATACCTTGCGGGCACAATCTGGTTATAGGTTGTTCCTGTGGTATCCGCATACGGAACCTGCGTTACCGTATCGCTTCCTGATACAGCCTCAGACATAAGCAGCCATTCGGAAACCTCTGACATCCTGTATTTCATGAAGTAGAAACGCTGGTTAAGCCCCTTATATTCAATGCCGATATTTCCGTCGCCGTCCTCCTTTGTTTCACGCTCCCAAATCTTGAATTTGTACGTATTGAAGGATTCAACCCCGTCAGAATCGTTAAATGTGGTGCGTAGCTGCTCAGGCGCAAAGGTTATGGATTCTATCAGTTTCTTTTCGGAAGGCGCATTGGCATCAGAAACAGTCAGGAATCCATTAAGGGACTTATCATCAGGGTCGTTATACTTATGTGAAAATATATTCTTCTGCGCAAAGCCGCTGTCATATTTCTCACCGTTCCTTTCAACATACATTTCGCTCCAATCCTGTGCATCTGAAAAATCAAGTCTCTGCTCTAGCGTCTTGAACGTCATGCTCTTGTTTACCACGTCCAGTATCGGTGTGGTGCTTGTGAACCATAAACATTCCTTGAAAAAGTCACTTACCTTGAAGTCCTTGAATGCATCGGCAAGGATAATATCTCCCTGATTGGTCTTGTAAATCTTGAATTCGGCTGAATTGTGGTGTATTTCCCTTATAACTCTTCCGTCCCTGAAATACAGTGCAAGTATCCTTATATCTATTATATCTCCCTGATTGCAAAATATGCTTACCGAGCCTGTTGCTGGATTTAACGGGTCAGAATCAAACGCCAGCGCGGGGTTTCCGTTCCTTAATATTTCAATCCTCATTGATTTTGCAACCGGACTGACGTAAGCCCCGAATGAGGTCCTTATAAAATACTGTCCATAAGTCTCAATCGATAAATCGAACCTGTATGCATAGTCGGCAGGTATTACATATTTCCAGTTTGATACAAGGCTGCCCTGATCCACATCGGACGAATCCCAGAAATATTGCGACGAAGGCGATACGAATCCTCCTGCATCAGGTGTTGGATTGTAAAGCGTGTAATTCGCCTTTGTGAGCGTTGCTATAAGCTCAGATGTCACGTTGTCCGCTGGTGGCTTTGGGTATGTGATGTATAAATCGTCGAGTTCTTCGGTGTTTGTCCTGTCCGATGTAAACCCGAATGTTTCTATCACAAGGTCAAGCAGTTTACCCATATTGAAGCACGGCACCAGATAATCAATATTAATTGCCGTATCACCCAATACCGTCCCGAAGTTCTTGCCGTTGTAATCGGCTATGATGTATTTATAATATTCGTTGTCGAATGATGCTATTACCGTGTCTATTGTCTTCTCATGGTCAAATTGTGTCAGGTTAACATCCGTGCCCATAGTCTTGTTCTCAATCGACTTGAAAAAATCAATCATACCGTTGATGATGCTAACCTTGTATTCGGATGTTGTCTCCCTTACCCTTAGCCATCCTGATTTTACAACAGGCAGTCCATCATCCTTTAAATCAGAAGGGATTTTGGAATAAGGAACCCTTGACGTATCTCCAGTTATTCCGAGCTGCGAAAGAATCTGTGTATTGCCTGGTGTCTTTGGAATGGTGAATGAGTTGGTGTATGAATTGCTCACCGCCGCTATATCAAATATATCGGCAATCTGTCGCGTGTATTTAATGTCGTTGCCTTTGTCTATAAGTTCCAGTGATTCGCCGTTTGCGGTTAACTCTACCATAGCAAATCTGGTTTAAACCTGAATGAATAATCAACTGTAAGGCTTACCGAATAGCTTCTTTTAATGTTATCAACCTCAACGCTGTTCTTTGCCACACTCACGCGGACAAAGTCATTCGTGTTTGCCTTGCATTCCCAGACATCAGGACTTACAATCAGGTCGTTTATAAGCGAAATATAATCCTTTGGTACCTTGCTGTAAATTTTCAGTTTTGAATCTGCGTCGCTTCCCAGATCCTCCAATATATTGTTTCGTATGAATGTTCCCTGTGGTGTATTTGTTTCGGCAATCGAATGGCTCTCGAACAGCCAGCTGGAATAACCCCCATACTGATTCATGAACTTAAGGTAAACCTCATTGCATCCCTTGCTTCTCCTGTAATCCTTCATATCTTCTGGTACGAAAGCAACCAGTGTTTTCCTGATCAGCCCGTCATCAGCAATGTAATATGATGCGGTAGGATAAATATCCCACACGGGAAGCAGGTAGGTTGGCCTGCATATTGAATTGACTGGCAATGTCTGGTTTGTGTCATTGGTCCTGTTGCCGCCCCTTATGAATGTCCTGACCAGATCCAAATCCGGATTGCCTGCCGAAGATACAGATATGCTGAACTTATTTGAGTTATCCGTTGGCAGGTTGTTGGTTACGTATCCCCTTGCGTCTGATGGATACTGGAACATCGACTTCAATACAGGTGAAATGTTAAGCCTTGCCCTGCCTGATGGCGATGGGTATATGGTTATAGTCACTGATGATTTCTGCGTTCGGGTATTTGTAAATACCAAATCAAATCTTACAGATGGTGTATTTGATCCTACCTCAATCCATATTTCGTTGTTTATCAAATACCTGTCAGATTCCAATCCCGAAACTGATATGGTCGGAGTCTGCAACTGTACGTCTGCGAAACTTCCGGTAACGAATGATGTGAACCCTGAATAATCCCCGTCTGCCATTACAGAAACAGTCACCACATTATTCAGGACCGTTACATTAAAATTATCCCCGTAATCCGTAATGAATGCCGTTGCATAATTTAATGCAGTATCATTTATTGTTGAACCGATTGTCACTTCGGCAGACGTGGATCTTAAAGTCTTGAAGGTTTCGTTTATATTGGTTGTTCCGCCACCAACAGCATTGCTTACAACAAGCCTGAGCAAATCGTTTTCTACTGGTATATCGTTGAATGTAACCCTTGCTACGGTAGCTGCCATTGTTATGCGGTTATTAATGTTTGTCTGGTTATGCGCAATATCTCTGACCTCACTTGGCCTGCCATATCATTCTTTATTTCATTGTAAACGTACTGTGTTACCTCTGGGCTTTGCAGTACCTCCAATAGATCCGTTCCGCTTGGGTAATAGTTAGTGCCCTCCTTTTCAATCTTGTTGGCTACAGCGAATGCCGCGCTTACCGCCTGCTGTCCAGATAATCCGAACTTATGACCTACCCATGCAACGAGTGGGGTTATTGGCGGTCTTTTGCCTGGCGAGCGACCGTTGACCAAGTAGTAAGTATAATCCATCCCCCATATCTCGCCACGCGAACCGTTTACCCTAGCCTCCAAGGACGCCAACCACTTACCCGAAGCGTTCATGCCCAATGAAATAAATTTGGGCTTTAGGAATTTTTCAATGACACCCTGCATGGTTTGTTGGATTATTTCGGGGTTGGGTTGTATCATTTTAAATCTTCTATTTTATAGTCGATTAGTTTATTGTCTATAATTACTTCTGTAATTTTAAAACCATCACTTCTGGACTCAATGAGATATATGGGCTTTGATTCAGAAAGTAAATTAATTAGTCTTTTATATTCTTCGCTTTCTTCATTATCTGCATTAAATGTTATGTTGTGTGACATCTTTTTATACCGTTTTTTGAAAGTTAACCGTTAATCTATATCCTGAATAAGCCTTACTTGTGTAATTGATAACCTGCTGTGCGCTCCATTGAGTAACGCGGTACTGCATTCCGATAATGTCGCAGAAATCAATGTTCATATCACAGCTTATGCATTCTTCCAGTCGGCTAAGTATTGTATCCCACTTTGATTCGGTTGTGGGATGGTTCTTTATTTCGTTGAAATTGTTGGTGCCAATATCGCTTGGGAGCAAAAAGAGCAATTGGAATCCGTGATTGCATACTGCATTTGTTCGTAATGATGTGCGGCTATCGTAAGTATTCGTTGTGCTGAACGGGGTAATCTTGTCCCTTACCAGCAATACCTGAACACAGCACTCTTTACCAATTGTTGGCGTATAGGTTTCGACTGCGCTTTCAATGAGTGGCGCGCCGAACTCCCAACACAATCCGCATTTGTTTTCTGTGTTCCATTTGGTTACTTGGTCTTGCCAGAAGCTAATTAAATTCAATCTTATTTTTGTTTTGGTTTACTTTTCGCCTTAGCGTATTTCTTTTCAATCCTGTTCTCAATAATGCTCTTTAACTGCTTGTCGAATACCTGATGGTAACGCAACTGCTTAATTGCCTCCCACTTCAATATATCGCCTCCTGCCAATTGGTCAATCGTGTTCAAGTCCCCAAAAACATTCATCTCATGTATTCCAGCTGCATTCAAATCAGCATCCGGTTCCGAGTTAAGATTGTCGGCTTCCAGTTTATTGATTGCCTCCAGTTCATCCTTTATCCAGAATATGAAATGCAATATATCATTGGGCTCAATCCTATCCACATCGCATGAGAATATATTTATTCCCCTGTCCCTGAATATCTCCAGTACTAATTTTTCAAAGTTACCAATTTTTATCAATTCAGGTAATGTTTCCTTTAAAAATTTCCAACTGCATAATGTAAGGCTCTCGAAATCGTGCCCGTCAAGCATGCTGGAACGCTTCCCGTTCTTTAAAAGGAACTGGAAACTTTCTTCCGATAATCTTGCGAGTGCAGTGTTGAATCCCATTATTTGCGGTATTGGTCTTTGAATCCTGAGCGTGATGATGAGCGTAATGTTGTGACTGGATTCAGTTCAAAGTACATTCTCATTATGAATGCATCCAGTTTATCAGGCGAATGACCAATCAATTCTTTTACCTTAGCTTTTGGCAACAATTGTATTTTACCATCATCGTCCAATTTGTAAGATTGCAAACATTCAAATTCCTTTATGAACTCCGATTTAGGCAAGTCCAAATCGATCCATATATCACCCTTGTTTATTTTCTCTGCCAACTTATAACCGCATTCGGATTTAAGATTTTTGTATCGCTGGTCAACCTTTGGCTTGCCTCCGTTGTTGAATGGCTTTGCGCCTTGAAGATACCCCCGAAGGAACGAACCCAGACCATCCGCATCATAAGCGATATTGCCGCGTTTTACAGAATGTTTTTCTGCTGTGGTCTTTAGTAGCGTTTCAACCTCATTCGCCTCGCATTTGTCAACCTCAATATAATCAATAACCTTCATACCGTCCCATACAAGCACGATAAATTTATCAGAACCGTGCAATGCAATATCTGCGGTAATGTATTTGTCTCCAGTTATGGCATGTGTATTTGTCCAAAGGCTCTGTATGTTATCGAACGAACACATCTGGTCATCAGTCTCCATTTCCTCGGCAAGATACAGTTGATTGAATACCCGCTTGGGTAAATCCCTTTGCGCCTGCAATATTTCTTCCTCTGGCAATATTCCCTCACGAACCGCATCCCATGCAGTTATCTTGAAATAAGCGTACTGCGGATCGGTCTTTGCTTTTTCTTTCAGTTGGTGCATCCAATTGGCAACTCCGCCAAAGTTTCCTATTAGTTTCATTAACCCTCCTGTGGCGGTTATAGTGGAGCGAAGCGCATAGAATGCCTCAACTTTTGCGCGTGGTGCTTCATCAAACACCACACTGTAAACATCCTCACCAAAAAGATTGTCTGGATTGTCCGCGCTCTTGAAATGCATTATCGCGCCGTTTGGGCATGTAATGGTCATTGAGGATTCATTGATCTTGTAAACGCCCGTCTTTCCAAGTTTAGCCCGAAGCCTGTTGAATGCAATCTTTGCCTGTGAATAAACAGGCGCTACCCACCAATGATTAAACCCTGCTTTATTCCAATCCTCATGCGACCTTTCGAATATCCACCAGATATGCGAAAAAGTCTTGCCAATCTTGGTTGATGCCTCTGTAAACGTGAAACGACTTCCATTGTAAAGAAAGTCGTTTTGATATGAGGTAAGTTTTGGTTTAGTAATAAGTAGCTGCATCAGTCAACGAATGATATTTCGATTGGATTATCTTTATCCCCCGAATGGATTATTTTCTCACCGTACTTTTCGGGTTGCATTTTACCAAGCATCCACTTACGAGAATCAATTCTTAATCGACTTCTTTGTGCCGATTCTGGATTTACAACCTGATATTCTTCGTCTCCCTTCTTAATAGTCATGTAGTCGTTGGTTGAGTCATCGGCTATATCTAATATTTCCTCAAATATCTTTTCGGCTCTTTCCGTACATGCGCGCGCGTAACGTTTTCGCTTGTCCTCGTCTTCAATCCATTCGTAAAATGTTTTGGAACTAATATGCTCGTCTTTCAAAGACTGCCTTAAAGAGAAACCATTAACAAGTTTATCTTCAATCAAATCGAAAAGCCTTTCTATATCCTCAATACTGTGAGCCATAACCACAAAAGTAATAAAAATTATTTAATGTGCAACAATCACTATACAGAAAGTTTCTTAATAACTATGTGGTCAAAATCTTTAGTCTGTTGAATGTAAATCTTTAATTTCTGTTTTGATTCGTCCGAAGCCCAAATTTCTGAAATAAACGCCACCTCACAAACCATTCCTTTCCGTTGTTCACTCCACGGTTGACTTCTACCGTCACCGCCTAGAATAAATTCATAAGTGCTATTACGGGTTTTTGATCGTATGAATTTGCCAGCTCCGCTTTCAAAATCCTTTATCAAATCCGATGCGCTTGCTTCTTGTTTGGTCTTGAGCATTATTATTTCAGTTTTCAGAGACTCTAAATTCAATCTGTCAGATTCAAACCGTTGTTCTTTTTGTTTAATTGTTTCTTGTAAAGTCATTTTAATCGTTTTTAAGGCATTATTTTTTATTTTTTGTAACTACTATCGTTTTGGTTGTGTTTGTTTGTTAGATGGTAAAATAAATACATCTCGTAGGGTTTTAGAATAGTTTGGTCTGACTAATATGATTCTTTATTCGTTTTATTGCGGCGTTGTAGTAGTCGGTATCGAGTTCGCAGGCGGTTAGATTAACGCCGTAATCGTGGCAAGAAATAGCGATTGAACCGCTTCCAAGGTGGGTGTCTAAAACTTTTGAATCTTGCTTGGTGTACCTTTCCAAAATCCACCTATAAAGTTGGGTTGGTTTTTGAGTTGGGTGTATCTTTCCAAAATCATCTTTATTCAATTCTTGAACTCGTTTTAGATTCATGATCCTGACGTTGTCAAACTGACTACCCCAAGCCATCTCTGCATCGGCAAAACACCTATCTGGATTTTTTTTATCCCAAATCAGCCAATGCTTTGAGTTTGCAAAAGGAATCGATTCAATAAAATGGTTCGCCCCCCAAATAATTTGATTTTTGCTAACTCTCCTCAACTCTATAAAATAACTTTCCTCTGGTGCTGAGTTATCCCAACCATATTCTTTATCTTGAAATTGTTTCCTTGATTTTCTATTTGTCCCTTGCTCTGCATTAATTCCATACGGCGGATCTACAATAGCCAAATCAAAATAATTATCAGGGTAACGGCTCATAAGAGACATATTGCACTCGTTGGTAATGGTAATTTTATCTGTTATGTTCATAAGTATTCAGGATTATGTAGTTGTTTAGTTGTTTCTGGTGTCATTGGTCTGACAAAAATTTGATTTTTAAAAGCCCTTATACATTCCTGCCGCATTCCGAAACTTATCCTATCGCCATACAGTCTAACCTCGTCAACAATATTCCTGTCTAAAACTTCCAATCCGTTTTTAATACCCCGTTCGCGTTCTTCTGGAATGGTATCGTCTAACGCGTACAGGTCAGATAAGTATGGAACGAACGGAACAACGTTAGGCTCGTTTAAATTAATTTCCCTGCATATCGCAATGACCTTGTCGATATTGTTTTTTACGTCGCCTCCAATGGGATGCGCTATGTATGCTATTGTCATTTTTTTCATATTCTATTTTTTAATTGGTTCAACACTAAACGGCATATACAACGCCCTAGCCTCATTATACGGAACATCCTCGAAACTTCCGTCGTGCAGGTAACGGATGCGGACTGAGTTGGTGGATATGCCTGATACGTAGCAGTCCTTTCCGTTTAGGGTGTGTATTACTGCGTTCGTTGGGACTTCGTAAATACCGTGCATTCGGGTTCCAGCTTTAGACATTGTGCGGCATTTTACGTCCGCAACCAATGCAGAATTTATTGTAATAGCAATTCTTTCTTTCGAAATCTGAACAGTCAACGAATTCTGGGTGTTGCTCTCGGTTCTCGGTGAATTTAATGACGCCAATGGATTCTAGGTGAAGGACGTACATTGCCAAGTATTCCTCAAGTTCCCCTACAGTTAAAATAACATTTTCACTTTTTATAAAAATAAATGCATTGGATTGCAAATCTTTGTTTGCTTCTGTTTCAACGAACTCCCTCGCCCGTTGCTTGTCTTTTTCTTGGATTTTCATAAGTGGTAATTTTTAAGTTGTGATTCAGTTAACTGCATAATCGATAAATCTTTAATGAATTGCACCGTCTTAGATGCGTGGCTGATTATTATGAACTCAACACCTTTAGCCGAAGTGTGTATAGTTCTTTGCTCTGCTATAAATTTACGGTAATCCTCAATGAACCCGTCGTAATCTTTAGCTATCCAATATAACCCCCCTGCCGATTCTATTGCCTGTTGGTATTTCTTCTGGTCTGCCGATTGCCTGTCCTTTCCAATTTTGACCTCAATCTTTACCGACTTTCCGAATATGGTTGCTGATATGTCCGCACTTCCATTAGTTCCGGTGCCAGGGATATATTTAGTGCTGCCGACCGTCCTAGCCCTGCCGATTACGTCAGTGGTTGCCTTTCGGTTGTCAACCTGCCTGCCTGTTGTCGATATACGCTCGGATTGGTGTCCGCAGTAATTTAGGAAGTCTTTGATGCACTTGGTCAGTCCGTTGGCGGTTGTGTCAGTGTACTTTGGCTCAGGTAAATAAGGAAAAGTTGGATAACGTGTCCTGAGTTCGTCAAGGTGAAGTTTATTCAATGTGGCTTTATTCAGTTTAAGCATATCGTGAATAATTTAGATCTTTTAATAAATAGTTCCTCCAATTCGAAATACAACTGCATCGTTATGTGTCCGTCGATGAATTGTTGGGTGTAATAGTCGTGTTTTCGTTGGAGTAGGTTGTACATTTGACACTTTTTATACACTAATTTGACACTTTTTATACACTTTTTGCCTCGTTAGCCCTTATTAATACTATATATTTTACATATTATACATATAATATAATATAATATATAAAAATAACCCTTTTTTAATTCATTTAAAGAGCTGGTGTCAAAAGTGTCAAATTATACACTTTTTTATACACTTTTGAATACAAAGTATTGATTTTGTTGTATTTGCGTTTTTATTTTTTGTCAAATTCAGACTTCCAATTATACAGTGTTGCCCTAGTAACGTCCAATAGGTCGGCTATCTTCTTATAGTTCAACTTGGTTCCGCTATCGTACATCACTTTGAATTTATCCTTTGGCGTAGATTCTTTGTTTGTGGCGATAATTGATTGTATGGATTTGGTTTCTTTTGCCTCAACTTTTACTTTCTTGGCTTGAGAAATAAAATATTTGCTCAACTCCCAAGCGTGCAAAACAGTTTGTCTGGTTATTGGTATTGAGGTGTCGATTTTGTCAGGATTATGAAGCAGGTGTATTATTAAGCAGAAACGCGGTATATATGATTTTTGCTTTGGAAGAACCGACTTCATATACTCATTTTCTTCATCGGAGTTCTGCATTATCGTAATTTCGTTATATATTTTTTGCCATTCTGCATCAGCTTCTTTATCCATCTTGAATACGTTCGGCACTATCTCAAAATCATCGCTGTAACTTATCGCATATTTTACGTTACGGGCAAATGATTTTACGAAATCATCATACCAAATAATACCATCGTGATCCATTTCGTTGACATTGTAAAGGTCAATTGATATTTCAGGGCAGCAAAGCAATATACGGTCAAGAAATCCATTTGATTTGTTTTCCTCTGTACTGAAGCTTTCTAAGATTGCGGGTTGTACACCCCCTAATATCGGAACAAAAGGTTTAGGCAAAAATGAATCCCCGCTTTTTCGGTTCATGGAAACAGCCTTGCCGCTCCATGTGGAAAGCCAAAACGGCAAGTCCGAACCGTTGCTGTAACGCGACATGTTCTTTACCCATCCGTCAAGCTCCTCGCGAAACATTCCAATTGCGTTTTTATTGTTGCTGTGTAGTTGAACCAACGCCTCAATAGTAATGTCGTTTACGATGAATTGTTCAGGTCTTGGTTTTACCATCGTTCCTGATTCATCGTTTTTATATGCATCCATTTCTTTACGGTAACGTGAAATCATGTCCGAGTTAATTATTTCAAACGGACGTATCGCCATCGCTATACTTGGTGTTTTTCCTACGCCTGCAGAACCTACGCATGCAACCCAAATACTGCAGAACTCCCGCCACCCATTTTTAACCTGTATGGCGCATGAATTACCGACCACCGAAGACACGCCCCAAAGAAGCGAAGCGGACATATAATCTATATTACTGTCAAGTGTTTCGTTACATTGCAGTATATAAGTTTGTATCGGTTTTGGAAATATCTCAATCGGGAACTCTGATTTTTTATTCGATTCCTCTTTTGCAAGTTCAGACATTTGTTGTTTAATACTCATAACCTTAAATAATTATCAGCAATGTCTTCCCCTAACTCACAATCTGAGTTTTCTAAAAAGTCATTTATTGTTAGATTAAAACCCTGTTCAGTCAATTTTATTGCGGTTGCGTTCCATTCGTGATAACACCCTTTGTCGGGAAAACCTATAATTTTACGAAGTTTCAATGGAGCAAGGTATTCGAGTTTGAAACCACTTTTAGACCCGGTAGCCAACCAAAGGAAATCAGGCTCAAAAACCGACATAAGCACTGCAGTCTTTTCGCTTTCGACCAATGCAATCGTCTTGGTTCGTATTTCTTTCGTAAGGTGCAATCCGAAAATACATTGCTTTAAATTAAATTCTGGTATTTTCATTGCAGAATGAATCCAATTTATATGGGCTTTACCATTTGCATCTTTTACCCTTTTTCCTGTTGTCGGATTATAAGCCATTATTTTACCTGAGCGCACTCGCTCAAGTTGGTCAATCTGCCAAAATATTGTGTTGCCGTTTCCGTAATCCGAAATAAAGTAATCGGAATATGCTTTTGCCAATTGTTCTGCAGTAAATATCGTTGATAGGAATTTAGAAAAATTATCCTGTTTTTTGTTTAGGTAAAAACTCTCCAGTACTTCCAATTGGATGTAAGATGTTTGCTTTTTATTTGCCTCTGCTTTATCAACTACAACAACCTCGTTAGATTCAGGTTTTCTGAAATAACCGCAGTTTTGTTCACGGTCGCAGCGTCCAAATTCTTCCGAGTAATATTCTTTTGTTTCTACATCAATGAATTTTACGAAAGTCTTTTTACTGCAGTTCGGGCAGTTGAATTTTTTGCTTGATTTGTCGAGTTGAAACTTAAGCATCAGAAAGGGAGTTTGTGTCCTACAACCGAAACAGAAACATCGTATTCATTATAAAAATCCCATGCGTGAACGAAAGCCCTGAATGTGTTACCGTTTCCGTCTTCTTCATATATCCTTACAGTAAGTGCGCCTTTATGGTCTTCAACTGAAAGTATGTTTAGTATTTCTAAATTACAAAGTCTCAATACAGCCATATTAACTGTGTGAATAAGTCTTTCTTTTCTGCTAGGCTCTGATTGATTATAAATTAATTCAATCGGGTGTTTGATAAATATTTCCATAAAAAAAAGGAAGCCTGTACGCGGCTCTCGACTTCCGAATACAGGCTTTTATTCCTTTAAGTTGTTACTTGTCGAGAGTGTAACGAAATTACAATAAAAAATTTAATATACCAAACTTATTTCAACAAATCTCCACCACCCAAAACCCATTTTGCCAAAGCCACATATTAGCAACCATCAACCACCAATCCAATTTATTCGAATTAAAAGCGTAGTCCGAAAATTCGCGCCCATTACAAAGTATGTAATAGATTTCTATGGTTTGGATTTTTGATTGGATGTCCACTTAGTCAAATGGGTTGTAAAAGTTTGGTCGTATTGTTTCGGGCATGCAATGGTTACGATTTCCTGTTCCTCCAAGTCGTTCAATTACTTCGCTTCTTGCTGCAAGCGACTGGCTGCGTTGGGTGTTGATGTGCTGAACGGGTTCTTCATTCGGGTCGGTTCGTAATGATTCTGCAATCGCGTAAACCTCGAAACGTTTGTAATGTATAAACATACCGATTTGCTCACCGACTATTCCGCGTCTTTTTGCTCGTTTGGTTACGGCGTTATCAGACAACCCGCAAAGTATCGCTACGTCACGGGTTGATATGAATTGGTTGATTCCGAGTTTAAGAGTCATATTTTTATTCCTTTTGATATTAAGTATTGCATGTGTTTTTCTTTGGTGTCTAACAAATCTCCTTCCTTTGATTTGAATAAACGCAAGTCTGAAACAAAAATTAAAAATTTATGTGATTTTCTGTGTTCTGAAATAGACAAAAGAAAAACATCTTTTAGAAAGTCATTATTGTAGTTCCAATGGTGTAATTCAAAACCGTCAGGTATTTTAAAGTTCCTATTAAGGTTTTTAACTACAGATAAATTTTTCCAAGGCCTTTTTAAATCCCATTCTTTTTGCCTTTCTTTATAGTTAAGTCTGGTATATTTTTCTCTTTGCCTTTCTCTTTCTTTTTCTAAACCTTCCGGTGTAGAGATAATTTTTAATCTGGTATTTTCAGAATCTTTTTTTGTGCAAACTTTACACTTATTCAAGTGACCGTCTGCCATTTGTTTGTGCGTATAGTATTCATAAAGTTCTTTTTCTTCACCGCATTTAAAACATACCTTCATAGTTTTTATTTTTTTATAAATATATGTTTTTAAAACGGTAACTACAAATTTAATTTACCATTTTAAAAAGGTAAATCTGATTCCTCCGCGTTTCCAGAAGACGGCTCAAATGTCTGCGCTTGTTGTTGCACTGGTGCTTGAGCCGAACCCTGCTCTTTCTCAATCCTCCAACCCTGAATCTGATTGAAATACTTCGCCTCGCCTTGTGGGTTAATCCACTCGCGTCCACGTAAATTGATACTTACCTTTACCGAATCCCCAGATTTGTAATTATTCAGCAAGTCGCACTTGTCCTGCGTAAACTCGATCATGATGTGCTGCGGATACTGCTCATCCGTGGTCACCACCAATTCTCTTTTCTTAAAGCTGGCGCTCACTTGTTGCTCAGCATTGATTAATTTGATTACTCCTGATACTTCCATTTTATAAATTATTTACTTGGTTAACAGCCCATTTTTTAAAGGCTTCGAATTTTTCTTTGATTTCTTTAGTAGCGTCGTTGTCTATATTGGTTTCGGGAATAGAGAATGAACCAACCCAAACTACCAACTGTTTTTTAATTGGTGCTTTGGCAAGTTTCTCGGCTTCTTTACGCTCTGCTTCCGCTTTTAGTTCCGATTCTTTTTTCGACTTTTCCTCTGCGTCCTGTTTTGCTTTTAGTTCGGCTTGCAACTTCTCTTGTTTTTCACGTTCTGCGGCAAGTTCCAATTCCTTTTTTTTCGCAATCCTATTGGCTTCGTCCTGTGCTTTTTTGCGTTCCTCTGCCAATAGTTTTTCAGCAGCTTCACGTTCGTATTTTATTACAGCTTCACGTTCGTCGGCTTCTTTTTTCAATTGTTCGTTTTCCAAACGTTGCGCCTCAATGCGTTCCAACTCTGCTTTACGTTCTGCTTCGACGCGTTCTGCTTCTATCTTATCAGATTCTATCTTAACCTCATAAGCGGCTTTTTTAGTAGCCAAAAACGATTCAAACACATCAGCGTCCAAAGAAGCTAAATCGCTAGGTAGCACATCGACAAACGGGCGCAACAATTCTTCACGATCCAAACGTAACGCATGAAGTCGGGCATTTTCCAAATTCTCGAAATACTTTTCAGCCTCCAGAAGTTTTGATTCCATTTGCTCGTTCTCCAAAACCTCTTTGTTTTTGATGGCATCAACGAAGCGACCTCCAGCCAAATAAAAAGCTTTGTTTGTCTTATGCCATTTCTCAATGCCTTGCGTCCGGTTCTTGACAATCTTTAAACGCAACTCTTTAAATGTTGGTAGATTTTCAGCCGTTACTGGCAATTCAACAACATCGATGTACGCATTCTTTAATGCTTCACGTTCGGCAAAGACGGTTGTTAGTCCGCTTACCATTTCCTGCGCTTTTACGGGTTCAATTCCGAACAAATCAGGGGCGATTTCCCCTGATAGTTCAATTGGAATTAACTCTTGGTTCTCGTGCAAATCCCATTCGGTTTGCTGCTCTCTGTTTTCTCTTGAAATTCCCATTATTTAATTTATTTAGGTTGTTCTTCTGTTATTGGCTCCAATGCTTTCTTGCGCTTATCCTTAGCGGCAACGAATTTTTTGTCTGTCTGCAGGTTTTTATACTTGCTCCAGATAAATTTAAGGTCGTCCAATGTTGCTACGATTGTCATTTCATTGATTGCAACCTGCAATTCAGAATCCCCACTTTCGCACCAATTCTTTATTGTCTCGCCTGTTTCCTCTGTAATAAGGAACGGTTGTTTGCCTTCAAAAAGGTTTGTTCGGTCTTTACTTGGTATTGCCAAATGCGTTTCTCGGTCAATATTCAAAGAAACGGTAAGCTCGTATTCCCAGCCCTCACGTTGAACATCCTTCATTCCAACCTTGTGTACTTTCTTGCCTTCTCCCATTACGGTTTCCATTTTAGAGCGGGTACAAGTGATTACGTGTGCAGGATGGTGAAGTACTGCGGCAATGAACCTGTCATGTCTTGGCGTTGTTTTACTCCAGGCACTCCATGTATTGCCTCTGAAAGCCGATTGGGCTAATAGTTCGTTTTCTTCGAGTAGGCATGCCCATTCGTGTGAACTACTGTCAATTATTACCGCCTCCATTCCTGCTGCGGTACATGCGGCCAATGCCTCAATATACTTTTCAGGTGTAAACGGCGGTTGCATATCAATAACATTGAACTCGCCTAAATCAGAGTAGAGACTTGCAGATCCGTTCTCGGTATCAATGACCGCGATTTTTGACCATTCACCTACTAAACCTTTAGCCATTCTTAAGGCAGAGTATGTTTTACCTGCCCCGCTTGGTGCGGAAATGTTAAGCCTTAGTTTGACTTGTTTCCTTGTTGCTTTTTTTAATTGTAACATAATTATAAAAGTTAAAAGCCGCCAACGAATGCAGTAGAGCGTGCAAACATTAACGGACTTTTGAAATTTTTCTCACCGGCTCTACTCGGTATTTCAAAAATACAATTTTATTCCCTAACATACAAGCGATTTCCATTCAAAACCACCTCAACGGGATAAGTTGTTGTAATGGTGATTGTGTTGGGTTTAGCTAGCCTAGAAAGCAAACGATCCAATGAACTGCCTATACTGCATTGCGCTTCCGTAATTAATAATTTAACAGCTTTTTCAGACCTATCGCAAGCTAATATTTGAGCCTCCAATAGTTTCAATGTTCTTTGTATTTCAGTTATTTCGACAAGATGCAGTCTGTCATTCACAAACTCGGGTTCGTCGGGTTGGATTTCGCTGAGGAGGATTGACGGCAGTTCTGTATACGACTCATTGTCGCAAGCCCAACCGTTGCCTACTCCGAAATAATACCTAAAAGACCCTACTATTCCTCCATTATCATCAGGAAACGCCTTTCTCAAAAACGCCCTCAATCCTTCCAAATCTCCGTTGTCATATTCCAGTGCGTGTGATCCGCTGCGAACCGCCTCGATTGCGTGAACCATCAGCCATTTAGTTTCTTTTTCCATTATACCGTTTGTTTTAGTGATTTAAAATCATCAAGTAACTTCCAAGCCTTATTTTTTATATATTCCAATCCAGAAAGTTTATATTTCATCAAAATAGCCATATTTATTTGTCTCCACCTAGTATCACGACTATTGTTGCATTCCTTTAGCTCTTCAAAATACAAATCAGCTATTTCGTCTCTATTTAATTCAGATATCGAGTCTTTCGTTATTCTCATTTCTTTATATTTCGTTAAGTTTATCAATCAATTGCTTATTTAAAGAGTAAAGTTTTGCATAAGAATCGTACATATCTTTTAAAAATACGCCTCTTTTTTCTTCTTGTTCTTCGGAGCTATTCATAGGAATTTTGAAAGCTTCTAATTTACAATAAGTGAACTTCTTTTTTAGACTCATTCTTTTCGCAAACATGATTTCTATTTCGTCATCTATACTCATACCCTAAATTTTTTAATCAAGTTCAACAATACTAAATTCTCAGAACCAACTCCTGGCAAATGCTCCAATATTTTGTCTTTCAATCGTCGGTTATGCTCCCTGTCCACATAAGGCTGCTCCATGTAATGCGCCACTTCTTCCCAATCGATATTCGGGTGCTCTGCTATTACGTTTGATATTGCGTCCTCTAGGCAAGCGGATTTCATTTCGGGCTGTTCGGGTTCGTATGAGCCTTTGCGTTGGGCTATATCGGACGGTTTTCTAGTCTCTGACATAACTATTCTTTTTCTGTTAATTGGTAGTGAAAATCCCTGTGTGCAATATGACATAAATCTTCTATAACTTCCAAAAGATTGTTAATCACTTCAATTGCTTCGTTTCCGTTTTTGAACACTTCTGCTTGTGTTTCGTCGGCTTTAATTTCTAAAAAAGTTGAGCCGCCTGAAAATCTTGTTGTTAGTTTCATCTTAAATTGTTTTTATCCGAGTTCGGAGGGTTAGTAATTCGTTTCAACTTGGCTTAGTGCTTTCGTGAATATAGGGTCATTTTTAAAGTCCAGTAATTCAACGAATGATTTGGCAATCTTCTTGATGTCGGAAATTGCACTATGCGGTCTTACCTCGTCCAGGAACCGATGGAAAAATTCCCGCTCGGTTAAGGTCATTGCACTGTATGGGTTGCCGTTTACCGTCCACTTACCGTTGGTCAGCTTGATGTGTAGTTCTGTTATCATAGTTCAGAGTATTGAATGTTTTGTATTTCCAATAAAAGGTTTTTATCAGCATCCCCAAGTAATTCTGTTTTTATTGATTTCGCCTTCGCCTTCATTTCATCAAGCGTTATTTCCAAATCATATGGGTGTTTTTCTATATGAAGCATCATATAGTCGAACTCTTCCAATAAGTCTATCAATAATTGTTCTACGCTTAGTTTGTATTTTCCAAACAGTGAAGCCAATATTTTGTTTAGACGCCCTGCTTTATCTTTAGATATTTCTACATTTATAGCCATGATTTCAAATTGTTTTTTAAAAAAATTAATTAAATTTACCGCGGGATTTTCGTCCTCTTCTATAACCCAATACATAATCAACTCTCTTTAATTTCATTTAACACTTTACTCACCATCTGAAATGCCAACGAATCCGGGTTGTGTACATTCGCGTCGAAGAACATCTCTGCGATTTGGATTAGTTCTGGCAAGTAATGAGCAGCCTGCTTAAATAATCTTTTGTCTGATTGTTTTTTACTTGAAGATTTTACGTATCTATAATTTACGCTTTCTGTACTGTTTTTCGTAATTCCAGACAAATCCGGCCGTGTTTTTTTCGTTTCCATCTACTTCGCTCCTTTAGGTTTACATTCACATGATTCACACGCGCCGTTGCAGTATTTTGGTTTTTTCATGGTTTTATAGTTTATAAATTCTTTAATCGTTTCTTGTAAATTTTCGCTACTGCTTCTTTTGCGATTTGTGAGCATTCCTTTTCAGGAATAACATCAAATACTTCATACTTAATTCCCATCTTAACCTGTTTGCTAAGTTTTTTAGGGTCGGTTGTTTTTGTTCTTGCCATTATTTTCGATTTAGTTTTACTGAGAATTTTAAACCACATGCGTTAAGTTTTTTGTTCGAAACTTTAATAACGGCGTCGGCTATTTTACGCTCATAGAATTTAATTATTTCATCGTTAAGAATTGGGTTGTTTTCTGCTTTCAACTGCTTTACTATTTCTTTTGCGTCTTTAACTGTGAATGTAGTTTTCATGTTTTGTTCTTGTTTTATTTTTCAAAGATAGACTAATTAATTTAATAAACAAGTCTTTTTTAAATTATTTTTTAGTCTATATTAAAAAACCGTCGTCCTTTTCAAGACAGCGGTTGTGAAGTGTGGTATTTACTCTAGTTCAGTCTCAAAGAAGTCCACATAGAAATCTTTGTTTTTATACTCGCCTTCATTTGGTATTCGGAGTTAGTAATAATCGTATTCCTCATTATCTACTTCGTTATAGGTAAAATCATAGTCTACCATTATTTTGCCACTACATGATGGACATATTGTTTTTCCATTCCATCGGTTTGCTGTGCCAAATATGTTCAAATCTACTTTACAGTGTGGACATTCCATAATTAATTATTTAAAGTTTACAAATATTTCTCCATCCTACTGCTGTAGTATAGTACGTATCGGTTGCCTAGTATAATGAAGATTGGTATGACTAGGATAAGCTCGGTTATTAGTGTGATTAGGTAGAGGATGCGGAGTAGGGTTTTCATTTTGTCATCTGTAAATAGCAGGTACGTTTGGAAGTTCCATCCAATGGGAAACTACAACCTCTTTTTTCTGAAATATCCACTCTTTATCTTGACTGTCAAATAAACATACATCCTCAATATAGCACTGTTGTTCGTCATTCATTCTTAAGCATAAATACCTATTGTAGTCAATCGGTAGTCTGTCTGTAACTTTTATCCACTCCATAACCATCTATTTTATCTGAGTTCCTAAATAAAACCCTCCGATTGCACTAACCCACAACAGCCAGTTTTTCCAAAATTTCTTGCTTTCCGAAATCTTCTCGTTCAATACGCCCGAATCGTAAGCCAGCTTGTTGCCCTCGTCAACTAACCCACGGTTCTCTGAACGGATCGAAGCGTTTTCTGCATTACGGGCATGAATCGAATCCCTTAACACACCAATCTCACGAATAAGTTTATCGAATTCCGTTTCGCATTCCTTGTTACGGTCGCGGTACATTCGACCGAGTTCAATCTTTTCGTAGTTGAACTTTACCTGCTCGTTGGTTAGGGTAAGTTGTGCCGACATTGATAAAGGCAGTAGGATTAGGAGTAGTGTTTTCATAATTTTTTACTTAAAGGTTGTTTCAAATCGTTACATTTTGGACATAAAGCAGCGCCATCTCTTTTCAGTTTCCATCCGTCACGCTTAGCCATGTTTCGAGTCGTATAATATCCGTTTGGCTGATCGTCTGAGTTATATTCAATTGGAAACTTTCTGCAACTATCCCAATCGTAATAACCATGCGGATGATTTTCTTCGTTTTCACTGTCGCAATACAAGTGCAATGAATATGCTCCTACAATCATAACTCCTTTCTATTTAATAATTCATCATACATAACCTCCATTTCAAGCGCCTTTGGTTTACCGATCGGTCGTGTAATGCGTTTATGCGCTTTCTTGCCTCGATTTTCTACATTCTCCAAGTCTTTCTCGTTGGATGTGTCGTTTGACCCGTTGCGTTGGGCATTAGCCTCTACACGCGCCTTATTTGACTCCTGCATTTGCTCGTTTGTTTTAATATCCTGCTTGATTTCCGAATTGTCGGGTTTGAATATATCCCGAAGTGTAACTACTACGAATATACCGAAAATAAGCATCGCCATTATCTTGATGAAATTAAACCAGTCACGTTTGATTAGTTTGTTTTCGTTTTCCATATTTAATTGCTTTATCCCAAAAGGGTTGTTATTTGGTTAGGTTTTCTATTTCAGGTTATTGTATTTTGAGAGTAAATCGTCGATGAATTCGCTAAAAATATAATACGCTGACGAAGTTCCTGCAAAATGTCCCTTCTTGTAATCGTTGTCAATAATTACAGTTGTATCTGCAATTTCCGCTTGCTCTATTAGTGATTTTTTGTACGTTTCCAACGCCTCCCCCATTTCCTTTAAAAGCGCATCCTTTTCGTTGGGTTGGGATGAAACATACTCATTTACCAACCTGATGCCGTTTTCAATACTTTCTGCTGCTTTTCCATTTGTTGCGGGGCTATAAAATATTGTTGTGACTATATCTTTTAAATTATTTGCAGGAACTTCTAATGAATATGTATTATAAATTCCTTCTAACTTTATTGTTTGCTTCCTGTTACAATGTGGCTCATGCCATTCTGTCTCTGTTTCGCAGTGTTCACAAACTTTTTTATTTGCCGCTTTCCCCACCTCTTTAATGTTTGATGCGTTGGGGTGTGATTTATTGCCTAAGGTTATAGATTGGTTTCTATTGCAATAAGACTTGTGCCAATCAATATTGTCGGTATCGCAAAACTCGCATTTCCTTGCCCATACATTGTTTTCGTTATCAAGGGAGGCGGAGGGCTTGCACTTCTGACAAATTCCTTGTACATGCTTTGTGAATTGAACGCAGTTGTCGCAATCCTGAATATCGTATTCCTCATCCTCCGCTTCTGCAATATTGGGTTGAGCATTTACTGTAATCCTTTCTCCTAAATGAATTATAGAATCGCCACACGATTTACATACTCCATTTACAATGTCCATGTCGGGTACTTTGCAATGACAATCTTTTTTATATTTTGTATTTTCCATATTCTATTATTTATTTTAAGGTTTATTTATAGCTCACCAAAACGAGCGGATTTTTAAATGTTTTTTCTTCGGCGGCTTGCCATTGACTAAGCAATACTTTTACCATAGGCTCAATTTCGTCGTCTCCTTCCAGTATTTCCGGCTCATTGTAAGGATTCGCCCTTGTAACTCCGTAGCTGTCAAGTAGGGATTGGAAGGAGTCGGAAGCGGTGTTTAATGAATATAAACTTTTGCCTTTAGGACTGTTTAAATAATCCTTCCAAGAAATCTTAGTCCAATGATAAAAGGCGCACACCCTCCCTTTCTGTTCTTCACTCAAAGAATCTAGGAAACCGAAGATTTGCCAGGTGCCTTTATCAATGCTTCTCAAAAAATACGAATCGAAAGCGCGACCGTCTTTAAAATACATTAATCTGTTTTCGGATGTAAACAACTGTGGATTTTCGGCTCTTTCAGGAAGCGCAGCCAACATTATAGTTGCCTTTGATGTTTCAATTTGTAGTGTTTTCATTTTTGTTGTGGATTGAAATAAATCTGTATTCTCATAAGCATTGTATTCATCGGAACTTGATATTTATTTGCCAACTCCTTTAATCTATTTTCATCAGCTAAATCAAAACCACTTGCCATATCTTCTTTTAGAAACCTTTGAGGAATCAAAAGCATGCATGCGAAATAACTGGCTTCTTTTTCAAACTGTAGATTTTTCATTTGCCTTTGATGTTTGTAGGGTTAGGGTTTTCAAGGTGTAGTGGTTTTAATTGTTAAAATAAAAAATTCGTCTTGCATGTCGCATCCATCATAAAGACAATATAATCCTTGTCCTCCCGCGTCAAATTCAACCACAACATTGTGTCCGTCACTTGAATCTGTTATAGTGCCAACAGAACCTTCATAATCAACAACTCTTAAATCAAATCTGCTAATTGGAAGTGTTACTCTTTCCATTCTCATTTATCTTTTACCGCCGTTAAGCGTGGGTTAAATTACCCCGAGTATTTCATCGGGGGTTGGGTTATTAAACTACTATCCCATTAACAGTTGTAAGCCAGTTATCATCGTTCTGGTATTCGGGCGCTGATTCTTTAGATACTTGTTTCCATGTTCCGTCTTTCCAAACTACTATTACCGTTTTTTCGGCCTCGTCTGATTTCTTTTGGTAGCCGTCATAAAAACCGTAATTATAATCTTTCTGGTTTTCGTAAGTTTTTGATTTTTCAATCATAAATTCTCTAGTGGCATCTGGCCATTTATTTGTATTTTCCATAATATAAATTAGACTTATCCTATACAGTCGAGGTTTTAAAATAACGGGCTTTTTGTCCTCCACGGTCGGAATCCTCCTAGATATCGGCAAGTAACACTCTATTTCAAGATACCCTGTTGCCCGTTATTGTAATTACTTATAAGTTAAATACGCTTCAATTTGCGACGCCAACATCTGTTATCGTTATGCCTTGTTTGCTCTGGTAAATGTTCTAGTCCCATAATCTACTTTGTATTTGTTGGTTTAAGGGCTTCGGAGCAAATATCCCAAATGTGACCTATTAATTGTCCATCAGGATTTGTTACGCGTTTTATCCTCTCCAACGCTTCCTTCATTCGGGGTGTAGTCGTTGATTTTGGATTGCATCAATTCCACGAACTTTTCTTCTGTGATAGCCATGACAACATCACCCTCAATTCATAATCCTGTAACATCATCAAATTTCCAAGTGTCGGCATAGCAATCGAAATTGTCTTTAAAAAGTTGTTGTAGTTCTTTCGTTTCCATTTGTTTTATTTTTTAGTTCCGTTGGCAGGATTCGCCACAACGGATTTTGTTTTGTTACTTAAGGGGTTGGTTAAGAGATTCGTCAATTTCCTTGAAAATTTCGGACACATTCCTAAGGTAATCATTTGACTTGATTCCGATTTTCTTTACGGATGATTCAAAAACATCCTTATCCCTAGCTATAGTAATTAATTGCAGAGTCATTTCATCGTGAAGTCTTATGAACTCTCCGATGTTTTCCAGTCTTTTTGCATCCGAAGATGATTCGCCAATTCCTCTGATTGGCCCGATTAATTTTGAAACTATTTCATGTATTTCCATATCTCTATTCAAGTTTATCTCCAATTAATTAAGGAGGTTAAAAAATGCCGACTGTAACGGCTCAGGCGAGTTTGATTTTCACATTGCAATTAAGCCTCTATATTTGAGGCGGAATCAACTTTTTCTTTTAACACTTCAAGCATTGTTGAGAAGTTATTGGCGTATGATATTAGGTTCACAAACGCTGTGGTACTTTTTAATTGCTTAATTTTTGATATTGTACTTGCGTAATCAATGGCTGGAATTTTGTCGCCAATGTTTAATTTTTCGGGGCGTTTCCCCGTAACAGCGTTAAGTATTTCTTTTACTTCTTCCTGCGTTGCTTCGATTAAAACGCCTTCATTTGTTGTTGCAATAATTTTCATAATGTTATATTTAAAATTGTTAGTTAATTAAGGAGGTTATTTAGATATTAGTTCAATTAATTTTTCAAGGCATGCTTTATAAGCAGCATGGTAGTTTTCATAAGTCCCACCAACTTCATGATACATTCTTCCCGGATGCTGTATTAACACGCAACGCAAATCACAACTAGCGACCGATTCAACTAAATAGAATAGACCATGATTTATAGAAAACCAGTCAAATGCCTGCTGCCAAAGCGGGGCATCTAATATTATGTCAGAATCAGGATGCCACATCCAATTTGAATTCTTATCCCAACCTCCGAAAAAAGTTTGTTCATTGTTTTCGAAATATCCCAATGAGTCTAATTTTACCGCTAATTCATACGGCACGAATTCTTTCTCCATCTCTCTACTGTTTATTTATATCACTCGCTGCATCCATTGCGGAGTTGGTTATCCGTTTGCATTCTGCGGAGGTGGACATCTCCAGCAACACGTCCGATAGTTTTAACCCAACGGTTTCACAGAGTTTTATTGCCTCGCTAAATCCCATATTTGCGCCATTTTCCCATTTTGAAATCTGACCTCTTAATATTCCGTGTTTCATATAAAGACCGTTTCCATTAAGCCCCGTCTTCAACTTTATGATTGATATTAATCTTTGAGTATGTGTCATGTTGTAG